>ERZ1066122.26-NODE-26-length-182338-cov-21.620409_pt1 | contig 182338 bp, 186 predicted proteins | sample MGYA00382769_ERZ1066122 | MGnify/ENA primary metagenome ERZ1066122 (study PRJEB33369, sample SAMEA5778352) | biofilm metagenome | biome: Industrial cooling water; feature: Water cooling tower basin; material: Biofilm | place: United Arab Emirates | collected...
TGCTGCCGGCCCTTCGAGACGGCCCTCGGCCTGCGGCCTCGGTCCTCCTCAGGGCGAACGGAGGGGGGTAGCCCGGCGCTTCGGGCGTTGCCTTGAGCCTTCTGCGCCCTGCCGATGGACCTGCCGTTGCGCCGAGGCTCCGCCCACCGTGCCGTTGGTGGTGAGGAGCGCCTGAGCCTGAGCGAATGCGAAGGCGGCAAGGCGCGTCTCGAACCACCCGTGCGCGGCCTGCGGTGTTGCCGGCCCTTCGAGACGACCCTCGGCCTGCGGCCTCGGTCCTCCTCAGGGCGAACGGGAGTGGGGTGGCCCGGCGCTGCGAGCCTGGCGGACCGCCTGCGCGGGGATGACGAAAGGGCGCGGGGGTGAGGACGCGGGGATGGGCTTCTGCCGCGCCGATGGACCTGCCGTTGCGCCGAGCCTCCGCCCACCCTGCCGTTGGTGGTGAGGAGCGCCCGAGCCTGAGCGAACGCGAAGGCGGCAAGGCGCGTCTCGAACCACCCGCGCGCGGGCCCGTGCGCCGTGCTGCCGGCCCTTCGAGACGGCCCTCGGCCTGCGGCCTCGGGCCTCCTCAGGGCGAACGGAGGTGGGGTAGCCCGGCGCTGCGGGCCGGATCCCCGCCCGCCGCAGCGTCAGGGCCGGGCACCTCCGGCCAAGCGCGCGAACCGCGCGGCGGCGGCGAAGTCGGCTGCCCGGCGCTCGCGGCGGGCTTCGGCCTCTGCGTCGGTGCCCCACAGCTCGGCCTGCCACAGCTCTTCCAGGCTGGCCGCTTGCCACAACCGGTCGATGCTTGCGTCCGGCTCCAGCGCCGTGAGCGCGGTGCACAGCGAGGCGGAGAGCGCGGCCATCGTGTTGACCCCGGCCAGCACGAACGGGTCGAGCGCTTCCAGCCGCGTGCGGAGCCGCGCCAGCGCGGCTTCCGGCTGCGGGCGGTGGAGCACCCCGCTGACCCGCTCCAGCCGCAGACCCTCGCGCGCCTCGAAGGCGGTGAGCAGCGGCTCCCATTGCTCCTGCTGGCGGCGATACAGCGGCTCGTCCGGATCGGCGCGGTAGCACAGCGTATCGGTCTCGGCATAGGCGAGCAGGTCGCGGGCGAGCGCAGCGCGGTCGGCGGCGACGACGTCGATCGCGTAGTCCGCCAGGTCGCGCATCTTGAAGCGCGCGGGATCGACCTCCTCGCCCTGCTCGCGCCATTCGGCCGCCATCGCCTCGGCCAGCGCGGCGCCCGGCACCACTTGCGCCGCGCCCCGGGGGGTGCGGATCGCCCGCCCGTCGAGCAGCACCCGCCAGCCGCCCTCGCTCTCGCCGACCGTGACCGCGCGCCAGAACCGCTTCATGCCCCCGGGCTCTTCCACTTTCTGGCGAGCAGGCGGGGGACGAAGAACACCTCGACGAAGCCGAGCGCGACCAGCGCCACGCCCACGGACTGCGGCAGGTCGATCGCGCCCTGGGTGATGGCGAGGCCGGTCAGGACCATGGCGACACCAGCCAGCCGGACCAGCTGGAGGATGAAGAAGCGCGCGCGCGCGGGATCGTCGGTCATGCCAGCCAGTCTCCCAGTTCGGTGGCGCTCGAGACAACGGTCTCGGCCCCCGCCTCGAGCAGTTCGCCGGGCGTGTGATAGCCCCAGTCGACCCCGATCGCGCGCACTCCGGCGGCGCGGGCCATGGCCATGTCGAAGGTGGTATCGCCGATCATCACGGCATCGGCCGGCTGCGCGCCCGCCTCGAACAGCGCCGCCTCCAGCATGGCCGGGTGCGGCTTGGACGGGTGGCGGTCGGCGGTCTGGAGCGTGGCGAAGCGTTCGATCAGCGCGTGCCCGGTGAGGCAGGCGGCCAGCCCCCGGTCGGACTTCCCGGTGGCGACCCCGAGCGTCCACCCGGCCCCGGCCAGGCGGTCGATCAGCTCGGCGATGCCGTCGAACAGCGGCTCGTCGAGCTGCCCGCTGGTGCGCGCGTCGCGGAACGACTGCTTGTAGGCCGCGACGATCGCGTGGCACTGCTCGCTTGCCGCCTGCGGGGCCAGTTCGCGCACCGCCTGCGGCAGGCTGAGGCCGACGATGCGGCGGATGGCCGTGCGCGGCGGGCAGGCGAGGCCGGCGAAGGCGAACCCCGCCTCCATCGCCTCGCACACCGCCGCCTGCCCGTCGACCAGGGTGCCGTCGCAATCGAACACCGCGAGCCGCACGGTCACTGCGCGAGCGTCCGGATCAGCTGCGCGAGCGCAGGCGAGCCGGCGGCCTCCAGCCCCTGGGCAATGCGCGCGCGGTCTTCCGGCGGCTTGTTCTGCGACAGCTTGAGCGTGGGACGCCAGGCCTGGACCTCCAGCTCGAACCCGACGATCGCCGTCAGCAGCTTGCGCCAGGTCTCGGGAGGGGTTTCCACGCCCGACCACTGCTCGCCGCCGAGCCGCGTCTCGTGCCTGTCGATCAGGGTGTAGAGCAAGGCATTCAGCCCGTCCTGGTCCATCCGCCGCACGCGGCCTTCCAGTTCGAGGCTGACGTAATCCCACGTCGGCACCGTGCCGCGTTCGGCATACCAGCGCGGGCTGACATAGCCGTCCGGGCCATTGACGGTGATCAGCGCGGTCGCTCCGTCGAGCCATTTGGCGAGCGCGTTGCCGCGCGCGAGATGGAACTGCACTGCGCCGTCGCCGGTGGAGAGCAGCGGAGTGTGGGCCACGCGCGGGCCGTCGGGCGTGGTCAGGAACACCATGCCGAAGCCGATCTCGTCGAGCAGGGTTTCCAGCAGCGCGCGGTCGGAGTGGCGGAACGCCGGGTTGGGGTGCATCAGCGCCTCCCCCCGGGCGGACCTTTCGGCGCGCCCTTCGACCCCGGCCTGGGCTTCGCGGTGGCACCGGAGGACGCGCGCCGTCCGCGCCGCTCGCCCTTGCGCGCCTTGCGGTACTGCTTGGCGTGGGTGCGCGCGGCCTGCTTCTTCTCCTCGCGCGATCTCGGCACCTCCACCTCGCGCAAGGGGGCGGCGTCGCTCTGGCGCTCCGAGAAGCCGAGCTGTTCCATGCTGGCGGCGAAGTGCTCGGGCAGGTCGGCGGTCACGTCGAGCGTGCCGCCACCCCCTCTGCCATCATCGGGTTCGCCGATCACCAGCCGGCGCGCATGGAGGTGCATCTTGCGGCTGATCGAGCCGGTCAGGAAGGCGTCCTGCCCCCCGTACTTGCCGTCGCCCACGATCGGGTGGCCCATCGCGGCGAGGTGGACGCGCAGCTGGTGGGTGCGCCCGGTCAGCGGCTCCAGCTCCACCCAGGCGGCGCGCTTGCCGGCGGCGTCGACCACGCGGTAGCGGGTTTTCGCCGGCTGGCCGTTCTCGTGATCGACGTGCATCTTCTCGCCGCCGGTGCCCGGCTGCTTGGCGAGCGGGGCGTCGATCGTCCCCTCGCGGACCTCGGGCACGCCGACCACCAGCGCCCAGTAGACCTTCTTCGCGCTGCGCCCGGCAAAGCGCCTGGAATAGGCGGCGGCGCTGCCCGGGGTGCGGGCGATCAGGAGGACGCCGGAGGTGTCCTTGTCGAGCCGGTGGACGAGGCGCGGGCGCGGGGCATCGCCGTCCACGAAAGCATCGAGCAGCCCGTCGACATGGCGGTGGGTGCCGCTGCCCCCTTGCGTGGCGAGGCCCGGCGGCTTGTTGAGCACGATCGCGCTGGGCGTCTCGCGCAGCACCATGGCGCGGGCCTGCGCCAGGTCGGCCTCGCTCAGCGGGCGGCGGGTGCGAACGGGGCGTTCCGCCTGCTCGCCCCCAGGCGGCACGCGCAGCACCTGTCCGGCCTCGAGCCGGTCCTCGGGCCTGACCCGCGCCCCGTCGACCCGGACCTGCCCGGTGCGCGCCCAGCGCGAGACGGTGGCGAAGCCGACCTGCGGCAGGTGCCGCTTGAACCAGCGGTCGAGCCGGATGCCGTCGTCGTCGGGCGCGACGGTGAACTGGCGCACGGTCCGATCATCCTGAGCTTGTCGAAGGGTCATGCTGCCACCCGCGCGATGGCGAGGCCCAGCCACAGCGCGGCGAGCCCCGCCAGCACCGAGACCAGCGCATAGGCGACCGCCAGGCCCGCCTGCCCGCGCTCGACCAGCAGCATCATTTCCAGGCTGAAGGCGGAAAAGGTGGTGAACCCGCCGAGCAGGCCGACGCCGACCAGCAGGCGCCATTGCTCTGCACCGGCACCGTGGCGGGCGAGCCAGCCGGCGAGCAGGCCCATTGCCAGGCTGCCGACCACGTTGACGGTCAGCGTCGCCCAGGGGAACCCGGACATGGTCTGCGGGCCCAGCAGCGCGGTCATCGTGCGGCCGGTGTGATAGCGCAGCACGGCCCCGGCCGCCCCGCCCAGGGCGACGTTCAGGGTTGCGGCCAGCGGGGGAAGCGTGCTCATCGCACCGCCCTTAGCCGCCGCAGGCCCCGGTGGGAACCTGCTCTATGGCTTGCCAAGTGACCCGATTTCGACTAGGCGCGCCTTCGTTCGAGCCGATCCGGCAGGGATTCGGCCCCTTTTTCGTTGCTTTTCCAGGGCGCATCCCCGCCGCTGTCGCGGGCTCTGCACTCTTGCTGTGAGGTGTTGGATTTTATGCAGATCGTCGTTCGCGAAAACAATGTTGACCAGGCCCTGCGCGCGCTCAAGAAGAAGCTGCAGCGCGAAGGCGTCTATCGCGAGATGAAGCTGCGCCGCCACTACGAGAAGCCGAGCGAGAAGCGCGCCCGGGAAAAGGCCGCCGCCGTGCGCCGCGCCCGCAAGATGGAGCGCAAGCGGATGGAGCGCGACGGGGTCAAGTAACCCCGCGGCCGGGTGCCCATTTGGCGCTTGAACCCGTCACAGCGTTCAGCCATCAGGGCGCGGAATCGCTTCCGCGCCCTTTTTCCTGTCAGGATCTGCATTCATGGCCGAGATCACCCGCGTTCCCCTCCAGCCGATCGCCAAGGGCTCGCTGACCAAGCTGTGGCTCGGCGTTGCCGCCGCTGTGGCGCTGGGGGCGGGGCTCGCCTGGGCGGCGGTGCCCGAAGGCGTGTCGGTGGACACGATCCAGGCGGGCACCGGGGCCAGCCCGGGCGAAGGCGACGTCCTGTTCGTCAAGTACACCGGCAAGCTGGAGGACGGCACGATCTTCGACCAGTGGTCGCCCCCGCCGATCCCGGTGGAGGGCTTCTTTCCCGAAGGCACCCCGCTGTTCATGGGCAATATCGTGCCCGGCTTCCGCGAGGCCGCGACGCGGATGCAGAAGGGCGGCAAGTACGTGATCGAGATCCCCGCCGCCAAGGCCTATGGCGACGCGCCGCCGCCCGGATCGCCGGTGCCGGCCAATGCCGACCTCACGTTCGAGGTCGAACTGATCGAGTTCATGAGCGAGGCCGATTTCCAGCAGCGGTTGCAGGCGCTCCAGCAGATCATGCAGATGCAGCAGCAGCAGGGCGGCCCAGCCGGCCCGCGGCAGTAGGCCGCGCCTGCTTGAAGCCCGCCGGCCGCGCTGCTAGCGCCGCTGCCAGTCGCATTTGCACACAAGGAAGCTGCCATGTCGGTGGACAAGGCTACCGTGGCGAAGATCGCCTCGCTGGCGCGGATCAGGATGGGGGAGGCGGAGCTCGAGCGCATGGTGCCCGAGCTCAACGGCATTCTCGGCTGGGTCGAGCAGCTGGGCGAGGTCGATACTGCGGGGGTGGAGCCGGTGACGGCGGTCATACCCAACACCCTGCGCCTGCGCGACGACGTGGTCGACGCCGACCCGCTGACCGGCGGGGGCCGGCGCGAGGCGGTGCTGGCCAACGCGCCCGCGGCCGAGCACGGGTTCTTCGGCGTGCCCAAGGTGATCGAGTGACAATTTGCACCATGATGCGAGCCCCCGCGAAGGCGGGGGTCTCAGGCAATCGGGTGCGGTGCGGGTGGCCTGAGGTCCCCGCCTTCGCGGGGATTCGCAAGATATATGACTGACCTCACCTCTCTCGGCGTCAAGGCCATCCGCGACGGCGTGGCCAGGGGCGACTTCACCGCGCGCGAAGTGGCGGAACACTTCAACGCCGCCGTGGCCGAGGCGGGCGCGCTCAACGCCTTCATCGTCACCACCCCCGACCATGCGCTCGCCGCCGCCGATGCGGTCGATGCCGCGCGGGCCGGCGGTGAGCCGCTGGGCAAGATGGCCGGCGTGCCAATCGGGATGAAGGACCTTTTCGCGACCAGGGGCGTGCAGACCACCGCCGCGAGCCACATCCTTGAAGGGTTCCGGCCCGAGTACGAAAGCACCGTCAGCCAGAACCTGTGGAACGCTGGTGCGGGGATGCTGGGCAAGCTCAACCTCGACCAGTTCGCGATGGGCTCGTCCAACGAGACGAGCCATTTCGGCAATGTCTCCTCGCCGTGGCGCAAGGCAGGCAGCAATGCCGCGATGAGCCCGGGGGGCTCGTCCGGCGGTTCGTCCGCAGCCGTCGCCGCCCGCATCGCGCCCGCCGCGACCGGCACCGACACCGGCGGCTCGATCCGCCAGCCGGCGGCCTTCACCGGCATCTGCGGGATCAAGCCGACCTATGGCCGGTGCAGCCGCTGGGGGGTGGTCGCGTTCGCCTCCAGCCTCGACCAGGCCGGGCCGATGGCGCGCGATGTCACCGACTGCGCGATCATGCTGGAAGCAATGGCCGGGTTCGATCCGAAGGATGCGACCAGCCTCGACCTGCCGGTCCCGGCATGGGAGGCGGGGCTCGACCCGGATCTGCGCGGCAGGAAGATCGGCATTCCGCGCGAATACCGGATGGAGGGTACCGATCAGGCGATCCTCGACAGCTGGGAACGCGGCAAGGAATGGCTGCGCGACGCGGGTGCCGAGATCGTCGATGTCAGCCTGCCGCACACGAAATACGCGCTGCCGGCCTACTACATCATCGCGCCGGCCGAAGCCTCGTCCAACCTCGCCCGCTACGACGGCGTGCGCTATGGCCTGCGCGAGCTGCCTGCCGATGGATCAGAAAAGGGCGCGGGCCTCCAGGACATGTATGCCGCCACCCGCGCCGCCGGCTTCGGCGACGAGGTCAAGCGCCGCATCCTGATCGGCACCTATGTGCTCTCGGCAGGCTTCTACGACGCCTACTACACCCAGGCGCAGAAGGTGCGCGCGCTGGTCGCGCGCGATTTCGAGCAGGCGTTCGGCCAGTGCGACGCGATCCTCGCGCCGACCACGCCGACCGCCAGCTTCCCGCTCGGCTCGCTCAACGACGACCCGCTGACGATGTACCTCAACGACGTGTTCGCGGTGCCCGCCAGCCTCGCCGGCCTGCCGGCGATGAGCGTGCCGGCCACGCTCAATCCCGACGGCCTGCCGCTCGGCTTGCAGATCGTCGGCAAGCCGTTCGACGAGCAGGGCGTGCTCAACGTGGCACTGGCGATCGAGCAGCGTGCGGGGTTTGCCGCCAGGCCGGAGCGGTGGTGGTGATTTGACGGTATTACCCGCTTCTGGTAATACCGTGCCATGGACTTCATCCGCAAACTCACCGCCAAATCGCAGGTGACGATCCCCAAGGACGTGCGCGATGTGCTAGGGGTCGGACCTCTGGACGAGGTGCGGTTCGTGCTCGATGCCGATGGACGTGTCGTTTTGCGTCCGCTGGAGGAAAAGGCCAGGATGGCGCGGGAAGACGCCGCGTTCGAAGCCCGGCTGAAGGAAGCGCGAGCGATATTCAAGGCCAACGATGCCTTTCCCGGGATGGACACTGACGAGTTCATGGCCCTGATCCGCGAACCCCTCACCCCGGCCGAAGAGGCAGCTTACCGGAAAATGCGCCAGACCAGATGATCCTGCTGGATTCGAACGTCGTTATCGACCTGCTCGGAGCGACCGGCACATACCATGAATGGGCCAGGCGGGCTGTCCGCAACCAGCGGGGGCAGCAGCTGTGTGTCAACTCCGTCATCGCGTCCGAGATCGCGGTGCGGATGACAGGTTTCGAGCAGCTTCAGGCCTGTCTTGCTGCGTTCGATCTCAAATGGGCCGATCTGTCGCTGGCGGCATCGTGGCGAGCAGCGCAGGCCCATGCGCAATATTTGCGCAACAATGGCAGGCAGCGCGTCGTCCTGCCTGATCTGTTGATCGGTGCGCACGCTGCGGTAGAGGGTGCCCGCGTGTTGACCCGTGACCCGCGCCGCTTCCGCACCTATTTTCCCGAGCTAGACCTCATTACCCCGGAAACCGACAATGACTGAGTCCACCTACCGCATCCAGGGCGCAACCGGCGAATGGGAGGTCGTGATCGGCCTCGAAGTCCACGCGCAGGTGACGAGCAAGGCCAAGCTGTTCTCCGGCGCTTCGACCGCGTTCGGGGCGGAGCCGAACAGCCAGGTCAGTCTGGTCGATGCGGCCATGCCGGGAATGCTGCCGGTGCCCAACCGCGAGTGCATCCGCCAGGCGGTCCGCACCGGGATGGCGATCGAGGCCGAGATCAACGCCTGGAGCCGGTTCGACCGCAAGAACTACTTCTACGCCGACCTGCCGCAGGGCTACCAGATCAGCCAGCTCTACCACCCGCTGGTGGGCGAGGGCAAACTGCTGATCGAGGCCGACGAGAAGGCGGGAATCGCGGCAGACAAGTGGATCGGGATCGAGCGCATCCACGTCGAGCAGGACGCGGGCAAGCTGATGCACGACCAGCACCCGACCATGTCCTATGTCGACCTCAACCGCTGCGGTGTGGCGCTGATGGAAATCGTCAGCCGCCCCGACATGCGCTCGCCTGCCGAGGCCGGAGCCTATATCCGCAAGCTGCGCGCGATCCTGCGCTATGTCGGCAGCTGCGACGGCAACATGGAGGAAGGCTCGATGCGCGCCGACGTCAACGTCAGCGTGCGGAAGCCGGGCGAGCCCTTCGGCACCCGGACCGAGACCAAGAACGTCAACTCGGTCCGCTTCGTGATGCAGGCGATCGAGCACGAGGCGATGCGCCAGGTCGACCTAATCGAGAGCGGGGGCGCGGTGGTGCAGGAAACCCGCCTGTTCGATCCCGGCACCGGCACGACCCGGTCGATGCGGAGCAAGGAAGACGCGCACGACTATCGCTATTTCCCCGACCCCGACCTGCTGCCGCTGGTGCTGGACGACGGCTTCCTCGCCGAATGCCGCGCGAGCCTGCCCGAACTGCCCGATGCCAAGCGCCGGCGCTATGTCGAGGTGCTCGGCCTCACCCCCTACAACGCGCGCGAGCTGACCGCAGAGGTGGAGACTTTCGCCCGGTTCGAGACGCTGCTGGCCGAAACCGCCGCCGCTCTGGGCAAGGAGGAGGCGGAAGTGGCGACGCAAGTGGCCAACTGGTCGCTCTCGGTCGCGCCGGGGGTGATCAAGGCGCTGGGCGAGGAGGCCGACCCGGCCCGCGCCACCGCCGCCGCGCAGGCTGCGATCCTGAAGATGCAGGCCACCGGCGCCATCAGCGGCGGGCAGGCCAAGGAAATCTTCGAAATCGTGCTCCGGACTGGCCGCGCGCCGGACGAGATTGCCGCGACCGAGGGGCTCCAGCAGCTTTCCGACAGCGGCGCGATCGAAGCCGTGATCGACGAGGTTCTGGCCGCCAACGCCGACAAGGTGGAGGAATACCGCGGCGGCAAGGACAAGCTGTTCGGCTTCTTCGTCGGCCAGACGATGAAGGCGCTCCAGGGCAAGGGCAACCCGGCCCTGGTCAACGCGCTGCTCAGGGGCAAGCTCGACGGCTGAGGCGCACGGCGCGCGCTAGCGCAGATCGTCGCAGAGCCGCTGCTGTGCCACCGCCAGCGTCTCGTCGGCCGCCTGGGCGCGCTCGGTCATCTCCAGCAGCGCGCGGGCGGCCTCGTCCATTTCGAGTGCACCGGCGAGCGCGCGCGCGGTGACATAGCTTACCCGCTGCGCCTGCTTGCCCTTGCGCAGCGCGCCCGCCAAAGCGATGTCGCGCAAGGGGCCGCGGGCGATCGTGCTGCAGTCGTTGTCGGCATCGTCGAGGATCGCGCGCAGCCAGATGTTGTCCGCCCCCTCGGGCGCGGCATCGAGCGCCTCGGCGATCTCCGCCAGTTCCTTGCGCTGTTCGCCGGCGCGCGTCTCGTCCTGCTCGACCAGATCGCGCAGGGCCTTGTCGGCGAGGCAGCGGTGGACCTTGCCCAGCCGCTCGGCCATGGCGACCTCGCCATCGTGGAGATCCTGCACCGCCATCACCAGCAGTGCGCGCGGGGTATCGACATCGGCCATGGTTGCGCCTCCTTGCGGAACCGGAACGAGCGCCGGGGGAAAGGTTTCCGCGCCGGTCGCAACGATCCGCCTGCGCGAGGCGCGGCTCGTCAGCCCATCAGCTCGCGCACGAACGGGATCAGGCCGGTCTGGCGCTGGCGCTTCATGCGTTCGGCGGCGAGGATCTGGCGGACCTTGGCGAAGCAGGCGTCGACATCGTCGTTGATGACGACGTAGTCATAGGCGTCCCAGTGGCTGATCTCGGCCCGGGCGCGTTCCATGCGCGCGTCGATCACCGTGCCGTCATCGGTCGCGCGGCTCTCCAGCCGGCGCCGCAGCTCGGCGATGGTGGGCGGCAGGATGAACACCCGCACCACGTCCTGCTGGTCCTTCTGGTAGAGCTGCTGGGTGCCCTGCCAGTCGATGTCGAACAGGAAATCCTGCCCCTCCTTCAGGGCGGCGCGGATGCGCGCCTTGGGCGTGCCGTAGCGGTATCCGAACACGTGCGCCCATTCGTAGAAGTCGTCGTCCGCCACCATCCGGTCGAACTCGGCGTCGTCCACGAAGTGATAGTGCACCCCGTCCTGCTCCCCCGGCCGCATCGGACGGGTGGTGCAGGAGATCGACAGCCTGATCTCGCTGTCCGCCTCCAGCAGCATCCGGCTGATGGTGGTCTTGCCCGCGCCCGAAGGCGAGGAGAGGATGAACATCAGGCCCCTGCGGGCAAGCGTGGTGTGGAGGCCGGTCATGCCCGCTCATGCGCGCGGACCGGGGTGGAAATCAAGGGGACACACGCACGAGGCACACGCTTCTCTCCGCTGAGACAAGGTGGGGGTGATGCCTCCCTCAAACTCCCCTCCCTGAGGGGAGGGGTTGCGGGCCGGCGACCTGCGCCCGATCCGATGCCGGACACCCCGGCCCAGCCTCAAGCTTCCAAGAAAAATCCCCAATTTTGGGGATTTTTTCCAGAAGCCGGACACCCCCACCGGGCCTCCCCCTGGAGGGGGAGGAGGAGGGCCGGCGTTCTGGCAATCTCACACCGCCGCGTTCTTCTTCACGGTAATGACCTGCGGATAGGTGAACTCCTTCAGCCCCTCGATCCCGTATTCCGCACCGAAGCCGGACTGCTTGTGCCCACCGAACGGCGCGAACGGGGAAAGGTGCATGTATTCGTTGATCCACACCGTGCCGGTTTCGAGCTGCTCGGCGATCCTGACCCCGCGCTCGACATCCTTGGTCCAGACCGCGCCGGCGAGGCCGTATTCGGAGTTGTTGGCACGGCTGATCACTTCCTCGTCGGTCGAGAACTTCATCAGCGGCATGACCGGGCCGAACTGTTCCTCGGCCACGATCCGCGCGTCTTCCGGCGGGTTGTCGAGGATGGTGATCGGCACGTAGTAGCCCGAGCCGGACGGGTCGACCTCGCCGCCGACGAGGAACTTGTAGCCGTTGTCCTTCGCGTCCTGGATCAGTTCGCACACCCGGTCGAACTGCTTCTTGTTCTGGATCGGACCGACGGCGGTGCCCTGCTGCGACCCGTCGCCCACCTTCACCCCCTTGGCGTATTCGGCGATCGCCCGGCTGAGGTCGTCGTAGATGTCCTCGTGAATGTAGATCCGCTTGGCCGCGACGCAGATCTGCCCGGCGTTGGTGAAGCTCGACCAGAACAGCTGTTCGGCGACCTTCTCCACGTCGGCGTCGGGCAGCACGATCGAGGCGTCGTTGCCGCCCAGTTCCAGCGTAATGCGCTTGAGGTCCTTCGACGCCCCTTCCATGATCTTCTTCCCCGTCGCGGTCGATCCGGTGAAGGTGATCTTGTCGATATCGGGATGGCCGGTGATCAGCGGGCCGAGGCTGTCTTCGCCGGTGATCACGTTGACGACACCGGCGGGCACCGCGTCCTTGATCAGCTCGGCCAGGCGCAGCGTCGTCAGCGGGGTGAACGGCGAGGGCTTCAGCACGATGGTGCAGCCGGCCAGCATGGCGGGCGCGATCTTCTGCATCGCCATCATCACCGGGAAGTTCCACGGCACGATCCCGCCGACCACGCCCACCGGTACGCGCCGGGTGCGGCTGAGGCGCTGCTCGCTGTCCTCGTTGACCACTTCGTCGAGGCTGAGGGTGGACTGCGCGCCGGCCATCATCGAGGCACCGATAATCTCGCCCATGGCCTGGCTGTGCGGCTTGCCCTGCTCGGCGGTGAGCAGGCGGTGCAGTTCGTCGGCGTTTTCCTTGATGATCGCGGAAATCTTCTGGATCGCGGCGCGGCGGTCCTCGACCGGGGTCTTCGACCAGGTCTTGAACGCGCGGCGGGCGGCGGCCACGGCGCGGTTGAGCTCGTCCTCGCCGCAGGCGGGCACGCGGCCGATCACGTCCTCATTGGCGGGGTTGACGACATCGAGCCACTGGCCGTTGTCGATCATCTCGCCGTCGATCAGGTTGCGGTAGTCGGTCATCAGGCTCTCTCCCGGGAGTGGTGCGCGATTCCCCGCGCCGGTTGTGGCGTGATCGATAGCACGATGAAACTGGTTGTCACAGGGGGCAGCTTGCCTGTCAGGCCCGCCGCCATTCGCGCAGATCGCCCGCGCCGGCCACGATCTCGCCTGCGCTGCCGACCGGCTCTGCGCGGCCGTCAGTGAGGAAGGCGATCATCGCCCCGTCCTGCGGGAGGACCGCAGCGAGCGTGCGCTGGCCCGCCGGGGTGCGTGCCACCACGGTGCCCAGGCGCGGCTCGCCCTGGCGGTCGTAGTGGACGGTGTAGGTCTCGATCTCGGCCGGGCCGCAGTAGTCCTCGTCCAGCGCCGGCACGGCCCCCCGCGCCGCATCGGCCTCGTCCTGGAAGTCGTAGTGCTGCGGGAAAGTGACCTTGGGATTGTGCCGGCTGGTCAGCACGACCGTGTGGTTGTGCGTGGCATAGCCGCCGTTGGCGAACAGTAGCCCCGTCCCCGGCTGCGCGCGCAGCTTTTCCACCATGCAGGCGACGGCGTGGCTCATGTAGTTGCCGATCGGCCCGCCGCCGAAGGTCAGCCCGCCGAACACCGTGGCCGGGCGCTCCACCGGCCAGCCTATCACCCGCCGCGCCATCTTGGGCACGCAGGGAAAGCAGCTGTACAGTTCGGCATGGTCGATCTGATCGATGCCAATGCCGTTCAGCTCCAGCGCGCGGGTGAGCGAGACGGCCATGCTGGGCGAGGCGTCGAAGCGGTCGCGGGCGAGGAAATCCTCGCTCTCGTGCGCCGCCGCGCTTGCGCCGACATAGACCAGCCGGTCCTCCGCCACGCCGCGACGGCGGGCCTCGGCCAGGCTGGTGACGAGGAAGGCGGCACCCTGGTTGACGCTGGCGTTGGCGACCTGGAGCTTGGTGTAGGGGAAGGCGATCGGGCGGTTGTCGGTGCTCGGCGTGACGATGTCATGCGCGCTCGCGGCGCTGCGAATCCATGCCGAGGGGTTGGCGGCGGCGACTTCGGAGAAGCGCTGCCAGATCGCGCCGCTTTCCGCCTGCGCCTCGGCCAGGGTCTGGCCCCAGGCGGCGCGCGCGGCGTTCTCGTAGAGCGGGTAGACGTCGACCGGCACGGTCAGGCCGTAGCTCTGGCGGTAGCCGGCCCGGCGTCGGTGCGCGGCGTCGCGCAGGGCGTCGGGCTGGCGCTCCGACCCCGCCGCCGCGGCCCTCGCGCGGGCGAGCTGGGCGGCGGTGCGCAGAGCCTCGCCCCCCGCCACCGCACAGACCTTCGCCTCGCCGGACCCGATCCGGTTGGCGGCCTGGCTGAGCAGCAGGATCGGGCTGTCGCCATTGGGCAGGGCGGTCTGGAACAGGTGGGCGGGGCGGGCACCGATGGCTGCGGCCACCAGGTCGGTCAACGGGTTGAGCTGCGGCCACGACAGCTGGCTGACGAGCGCCAGCGAGTCCGCCTCCGCCAGCCAGCCGCCGCCGGCATCGGCATCGGCGGCCCTGAGCGCGGCGATCATCAGCCCGCCCGAATCCAGCCCCTGTTCGGGATTGTCCGGCCGGTCGTTGACCTGACCCACGCCGACGATCACCGGAACCCGTTCGGGGGTCAATGCCATCTCGTTCTCCCTTCGCACCGCGCCTCGTTCGCTCGCGCTCCGGCGCAACCGCGCACCGGAGCGACCGGCAGGGCATTCTCCAAGCTCGCTCACCCCAGCGCAAAGGAAATCTGCGCCATGTCCTGCTTGCCGCACGTCGGGTGCCCGCCTATGGACGCCCGCGCAGACAAGGGCCCCGACACGATGAAACTGACCCACCTCGAACGTCTCGAGGCCGAAAGCATCCACATCATGCGCGAAGTGGTGGCCGAGGCGGAGCGACCGGTGTTCCTCTATTCGGTGGGCAAGGACAGCGCGGTCATGCTGCACCTGGCGCTCAAGGCGTTCCATCCCGCGCCGCCGCCGTTCCCCTTCCTCCATATCGCCAGCGGGTGGGACTTCCGCGACCTGCTCGACCTGCGCGACCGGCAGGTGGCCCGCTACGGCCTCGATCTGGTGGTGCACCACAACGCCGAGGCGGCGGCGCAGGGGATCAACCCGATCGACACGCCGACCCCGCTCTATTCGCAGCTCATGCTGACCGACGCGCTCAAGGCGGCGCTCGACGCCGGCGGCTACGATGCCGCGTTCGGAGGCGGGCGGCGCGATGAGGAAAAGAGCCGGGCCAAGGAACGGATCTTCTCGTTCCGCACCGCCAGCCACAACTGGGATCCGAAAAACCAGCGCCCCGAACTGTGGAACCTCTACAACACGCGCAAGAACAGGGGCGAGAGCATCCGCGTGTTCCCGCTGTCGAACTGGACCGAACTCGATATCTGGCAATACATCCTCAAGGAAGGCATCGACATCGTGCCGCTCTACTATGCCGCGGTCCGGCCGACCGTGGAGCGTGACGGCCTGCTGCTGGTGGTCGACGACGAGCGGATGGCCATCCGGCCCGGCGAGCAGGTGGTGGAACAGAGCGTGCGCTTCCGCACCCTGGGCTGCTACCCGCTGACCGGCGCGGTCGAGAGCGAGGCGGCCAGCCTGCCCGACATCATCCAGGAAATGCTGCTGTCGACCACGTCGGAGCGCAGCGGCCGCGCGGTCGACAAGGACCAGTCGGCGAGCATGGAGAAGAAGAAGCAGGAGGGGTATTTCTGATGAGCGGCCCCGCCTACAGGACCGACGCGCTGATCGCGCACGACATCGAGGCCTATCTCGACCAGCATCAGAACAAGGACCTGCTGCGGTTCATCACCTGCGGCAGCGTGGACGACGGCAAGAGCACGCTGATCGGACGGCTGCTGTACGATTCGAAGATGATCTTCGAGGACCAGCTCGCGGCGCTGGAGAGCGACAGCAAGCGGGTCGGAACGCAGGGTGGCGAGATCGATTTCGCCCTGCTGGTCGACGGCCTCGCCGCCGAGCGCGAGCAGGGCATCACGATCGACGTCGCCTACCGCTTTTTCACCACCGAGAAGCGCAAGTTCATCGTCGCCGACTGCCCCGGGCACGAACAGTATACCCGCAACATGGTGACGGGCGCATCGACCGCCGATCTGGCGGTGATCCTGGTCGACGCGCGCAAGGGCGTGCTGGTGCAGACCCGGCGGCACAGCTTCCTGTGCCACCAGCTCGGCATCCGCAACCTGGTGCTGGCGGTCAACAAGATGGACCTCGTCGGCTACGACCAGCAGGTGTTCGAGCGGATCGTTGCCGATTACGCGCAGTTCGCGCGCAGCATCGGGATCGCGGGGTTCACCGCGCTCCCCATCTCCGGGTTCAAGGGAGACAACATCACCGCCGCGCCTTCCCCTCATACCCCGTGGTACCAGGGGCCGAGCCTGATCGAGCACCTCGAAAGCGTGCCGCTCGCCAACGAGGCGGCGCAGGCGCGCGCGTTCCGGATGCCGGTGCAGTGGGTCAATCGCCCCCACCTCGACTTCCGCGGGTTTGCCGGGCTGGTGGCGAGCGGCACCGTCCAGCCGGGCGACCGGGTGCGGATCGTTCCGTCGGGCAAGACGACCACGGTGCAGTCGGTGGTGACTTTCGAGGGGGAACCCGCGCAGGCGGTGGCCGGGCAGTCGATCACCCTGACCCTGGCTGACGAGGTCGACTGCTCGCGCGGCTCGGTGATCGCGGCGGCGGACGATCCGCCGCAGGCGTCCGACCAGTTCGAGGCGACGCTGGTGTGGCTGGGCGAGGAGCCGATGAAGCCGGGCCGCGGCTACTGGCTCAAGCTCGCCACCCAGACCGTCACCGCCACAGTGCAGGAGCCGAAGTACGAGATCAACGTCAACGATCCGGGCGGCGAGGGCTCGCACCTGGCGGCGAAAACGCTCGACCTGAACGCGATCGGCGTGGCCGAGCTCCATACCGACCGGCCGATCGTGTTCGAACCCTACGAGACCAGCCGGGCGCTGGGCGGGTTCATCCTGATCGACAAGGTGAGCAATGCCACGGTGGCCGCCGGGATGCTTCACTTCAGCCTGCGGCGGGCGGAGAACATCCACTGGCAGCCGGTCAGCGTCTCGCGCGAACGGCACGCCGCGCTCAAGAACCAGAAGCCGCTGGTGCTGTGGTTCACCGGGCTTTCCGGTTCGGGCAAGTCGACCATCGCCAACGCGGTCGAGCAGCGGCTGGTGCACATGAACCGGCACACCTTCCTGCTCGATGGCGACAACGTGCGGCACGGGCTCAACAAGGACCTGGGCTTCACCGAGGCCGACCGGATCGAGAACATCCGCCGGGTGGGCGAGGTTGCCCGGCTGATGAGCGATGCAGGCCTGATCGTGCTGACCGCCTTCATCAGCCCGTTCCGCGCCGAACGCGAGCTGGTGCGGGCGATGATGGCCGAAGGCGAGTTCGTCGAGGTCTTCGTCGACACCCCGCTCGAGGTTGCCGAGGCGCGCGACGTCAAGGGCCTCTACCGCAAGGCGCGCCGGGGTGAGCTGAAGAACTTCACCGGGATCGACAGCCCCTACGAGGAGCCCGAGAGCCCGGAGATCCGGGTCAACACGGTCGACATGACGGTCGACGAGGCGGCGGACTACATCGTCTCGCGCATCCTCCCGCTGCGCCAGGCATGACCGACGCCGAACTTGCCGCGCAGCTTGCCGGGGTGGCCGGACGCCTGCTGCTGGAAGTGCGCGCCAGCGCGATGTTCGGTCGGGATCCCGGCGGCAAGGCTCTGGGCGAGGCGGGCGACCGGACCGCGAACGCGTTCCTCTGCCACGCGCTGCGCGTCCAGCGACCAGACGACGGGCTGCTGAGCGAGGAGGAGAAGGACAGCGCCGACCGGCTCCGCAAGCGCCGGGTGTGGATCATCGACCCGGTCGATGGCACGCGCGAATATGGCGAGGAACGCAGCGATTGGGCGGTGCACGTGGCGCTGGCGGTGGACGGGCAGCCTGCGGTCGGTGCGGTCGCGCTGCCGGGCCTCGGCGACGGCAAGACCGGGGGCATCATCGTGCGCAGCGATCAGCCCGCACCGCTGCCTCCCGCCGCCGCGACCCCGCGCATGGTGGTCAGCCGCACGCGCCCCGCAGCAGAAGCGGTCGCGGTGGCCGAACGGATCGGGGCCGAACTGGTGCCGATGGGCAGCGCCGGGGCCAAGGCGATGGCGGTGGTCCGGGGTGAGGCCGAGATCTACCTCCATTCAGGCGGACAGTATGAATGGGACAGCTGCGCACCCGCAGCGGTGGCGCTCGCCCACGGCCTCCACGCCAGCCGGATCGACGGCAGCGCGCTGCGCTACAACCAGCCCGACACCGCGATGCCCGACCTCCTGGTCTGCCGGCCGGAATGGGCCAGCCGCGTGCTGGACGAGGTGCGCCGGTTGGGCGGCTGACGCAGCAAAGGCTGCGACGGTGCTTCAATTGTCGAGGGAAATGGTGAGCCCGACAGGATTCGAACCTGTGACCCGCTGATTAAAAGTCAGCTGCTCTACCTACTGAGCTACGGGCCCGCCACGCCGGCGGCCTTAGGCAGGGGGCGGGGACGGGTCAAGCGGGCGTGGGCCTGGCGCAGGGTCAGGCCGCTGGCCGGATCGCGCCAGTCCGCCGCCACCGCCAAGGCCGGGGCGAGCACGAAGCGCCGCTGGCACAGCGCCGGATGCGGCACCGTGAGACCGGGGGCAGCGAAGGGGCCGCCGGACCACAGCAGCAGATCGAGATCGAGCACCCGCGCCCCCCAGCGCCGTCCGCCCGGGCGGCGGCCGAAGGCGCGCTCGATCCGCTTGAGCGCGGCAAGCAGCGCCAGCGGGTCGAGCTCGCTCTCCAGCACCGCGACCGCATTGGCGAAGCGCCGCCGCGAGGGGCCGAGCGGGGCGCTGTCGAACACCGCCGAGGCGGCAAGGTGCGGGCCAAGCGTTGCGATCGCCTCCAGCGCGGCCGCCAGCACCCGGCGCGGCGGGCCATGGCGGGGATGCGGCCGGTTGGAGCCGAGCCCGACGAGATAGCGCTGGCGCGGAGCAGGGCGGCTTGCCGGGTCCATCGCCACCGCCTAGGCGAGCGCGATGGAATTGCAAATGCCTCTCGCCGCCACCGAGCCGCCCCGCGACTGCCCGCTGTGCCCGCGCCTGGTGGCGCTGCGCGAGGAGCTGCGGCAGGAATATCCCGACTGGTGGAACGCGCCGGTGCCCGCATGGGGCGATCCGCAGGGGTGGCTGGCGCTGGTCGGGCTCGCACCCGGCAAGCACGGGGCCAACCGCACCGGCCGCCCGTTCACCGGCGACTATGCCGGCGACCTGCTGTTCGCCACGCTGCTGAAGTTCGGGCTGGCGCGCGGAACCTATCGCAGCCGGATCGACGACGGGCTGGCGCTGACCGGCGCGATCATCATCAATTCGGTCAAGTGCCTGCCGCCGCAGAACAAGCCCACGCCGCAGGAAATCGCCACCTGCCGCCGGTTCCTTGCGGCGCAGGCAGGCGAGCTGCCGCAGGTGCGGGTGTTCGTGGCGCTGGGGCGGATCGCGCATGACAGTTTCCTGACCACGCTCGGCCTGCGCAAGGCGGATTTTCCGTTCGGCCACGGCGCGCGCCATGCGCTGCCGGACGGGCGCTGGCTGATCGATTCGTACCATTGCAGCCGCTACAACACCCAGACCGGGAGGCTGACCGCAGCGATGTTCGAAAGCGTGTTCGCCGCAGCGCAGGACCTGCGGCAGGCGGGCTAGATGTCCTCGGCGATCCGCCCGTAGAGCTGCGGGCGGCGGTCGCGGAAGAAGCCCATCCCGGCCCGATGGGTCGCCGCCCGGTCGAGGTCGAGCGTGGCGACCAGAACACCGCTCTCCGGGGCACCGAACTCGCACACCAGATCGCCCCATTCGTTGGTGATGAAGCTGTGCCCGTAGAACGCCTGGCCATCCTCGTCGCCGATCCGGTTGGCGGCGATCACCGGCATGCAGTTGCTCACCGCATGGCCCTGCATCGCGCGGCGCCACATCCGGCTGGTGTCGAGCGCCTCGTCATAGGGCTCGCTGCCGATCGCGGTGGGATAGAACAGCAGTTCGGCCCCCATCAGCGCCATGACGCGGGCGCTTTCGGGATACCACTGGTCCCAGCACACCCCCACGCCGATGCGGGTCGTGCCCGAGGCGGTCGGCACGTCCCACACCTTGAACCCGTCGTTGCCCGGGCGGAAGTAGTACTTCTCCTCGTAGCCCGGGCCGTCGGGGATGTGGCTCTTGCGATAGGTGCCCATGATCGCGCCATCGGGCCCGATCATGGCGAGCGTGTTGTAGTAATGGTGCCCGTCGCGCTCGAAGAAGCTGGTCGGGATCGCGACCTTCAGTTTCGCTGCGAGCGCGCGCATGGCGACGACGCTGGGATGCTCGGCCACAGGCCGCGCGGCGGCGAACAGGGCCTCGTCCTCGACCTTGCAGAAATAGGGGGCGGAAAACAGCTCGGGCGGCAGGATGATTTCTGCGCCGCGCGCGGCCGCCTGCTCGACCAGCTCGGCGACGGCGGCGATGTTGGTCTGTTCGTCGGAAGAACCGAGCGCGAGCTGGAGGGCGGCGACAGTGACTTCTCTCATGCCGCCGCCCCTACACTGGCGAGCGCTGCCTGAACAGGCCCGCGGGCCTCAGGACCGCTTCCTGAACAGAAGCGTCATCCGGTCGCTTTCGCCCTTGTCCTTCAGATCTTCGCGCTTGGTCCGCAGCATCGGCGGCATCTCCCACACCCCCTCGGGGTGGTCGGCGGTGTCCATCGGGTTGGCGTTGACCTCGCTCGCGCCGACCAGTTCGAACCCGTTCAATTCCATCAGCGCGACCACGTCGTCCTGGCGCAGGTAGCCCTTGCTGCCGTCGGTGTAGCTGTAGGGCGCATCGGCGCGGGCGCGGTGCTGGACGATCCCGACCATGCCGTCGTCCTTGAGCAGGTCGCGCATGGCCCTGATCTCGCTGTCGGCCATGTTCCAGCGCATGAGGTTGTGCAGCATCCGCACCACCAGGATGCGGTCGAAGGTGCCCTTCTCGCCCTCGGGCACGGCGTCGAGCGTATAGCCGGCGAAGCGCGCCGCGGGCTGGCCGGAATAGCCCTCGACATCGGCCGCGAACCTGGCCGCGCCGGCGCGGATGCGTTCCTGGCTCTCGGGGTTGAACGGACCCTTGGTCACGTCGAAGAACAGCCCGACGAGCTTGCCCTTCTCGCCGAGGTAGTTGCCGAGCAGGCGCGAGTACCAGCCGCCGCCGGGCGCGTATTCGCCCACTTTCATGTCGGGCGCGACCTGGAAGAAGGTCAGCGTCTCGACCGGGTGGCGGTGCACGTCGCGGGCGCGGTCGCCGTCGCGGTTGGCGTTGGCGGCGGCCTGGATCAGCGCCGGGTCCGCCTGAACGGCGGCGGCAGTGGAAGCGGCGTCCTGCGCCGAGGCGGGCAGGGCAAGCGCGGCAAGCGCAGCGGCAAGGACGATGCTGGTCGGTCGCATGGCGGGGATCCTCTCGTTGACGGGTTCGGGCAGGGGAAAACCGGTGCCGTCCCTTGTATCGCCAGGCCGGGCGATGACAAGCGCCCAGCGCATGACTACATCGCGCCGCGAAAGGAATTGGCATGGCACAGCAGGAACAGGCGATCATTGCAGGCGGGTGCTTCTGGTGCACCGAGGCGGTGTTCCGCGATGTGATCGGGGTGAGCGAGGTGGAGAGCGGCTACATCGGCGGAAGCGTGGCCAACCCGACCTACAAGCAGGTGTGCAGCGGCGACACCGGCCATGCCGAGGCGATCCGGGTGACGTACGATCCGGCGGTGCTGAGCTATGGCGACCTGCTCGACGTGTTCATGGGCACGCACGACCCGACCCAGCTCAACCGCCAGGGCAACGATATCGGTACGCAGTACCGCAGCGCGATCTTTCCGCTCGACGAGGCCCAGCGCACCGAGGCCGAGGCGGCGATTGCCCGCGCCAATGCCGATCACGGCGGCAGGGTCGTGACCACGATCGAGGGGCCGGCGCAGTGGTATCCGGCGGAGGACTACCACCAGGAATACTGGGAAGGCGAAGGCCAGCGGAACCCCTATTGCCTGGCGGTGATCCCGCCCAAGCTGGCCAAGCTGCGCAAGAGCTTCGCGGCGCGGGCGAAAGCCTAGGGCGCACGCCAGCGGGCGACGAAGAACCCGTCGAGCCCGCCCTGGTCCGCCAGCAGGCCCGGATGCGTCCGCAGCCAGCCTTCGGGCGTCGGGGTAAGCCCGGCCGGCAGTTCGTCCGGCGTGACGGGCAGCGGTGGGAGCGCGACCCGCGCCGCCTGGTCCTCGCCCTCCTCGCGTTCGAGCGAGCACACGGCGTAGACCAGCGTCCCGCCCGGCTTGAGCCATCGTGCTGCGCGGTCGAGCAGCGCGGCTTGCAGGTCCGCCAGCTCGGCGATCTGGCGCGGGCCGATGCGGTGCAGCACGTCCGGGTGGCGGCGACAGGTGCCGGTTGCAGTGCAGGGCGCGTCGAGCAGGATCGCGTCGTAGCGGTGCTTCGGCTCCCAGGTGAGGGCGTCGGCCCGCACCAGCGAGGCCTTGAGCCCGGTGCGCCTGAGGTTGTCGCGCAGCAGGTCGAGCCGGCGCTTCGACAGGTCGAGCGCGGTGACGTTCCACCCGGCCGCGGCAAGCTGCATCGCCTTGCCGCCGGGCGCGGCGCACAGGTCGAGCGCGTGACGGCCGTTTCCTTCGCCCAGCAGGCGCGCGGGGAGCGAGGCGGCGAGATCCTGCACCCACCAGGCGCCCTCGGCAAAGCCGGGGAGCCGCTCGACCGCCTCTCCGCGGGGCAGGCGCAGGTGGCCGGGCGCAAGGCTGTCGGCGGCGAGCTGGTTGGCCCGGTGTGCCGTCTCCGCCGCATCGCGCAAGGCGAGGTCGAGTGGCGGCGGCTCGGCAAGACCGGGCGCGATCAGGTCCGCCCGCTCGCCCCAGCGTGCGCGCACCGGATCGGGCAAGGTCGGATGCAGGGGCAGGGCAGCCTCGCGCCGGACCAGGGTGGAAAACACCCCGTGCGCCAGCCGCCGCGGCCCGCCGGCGAGCAGCGGCAACCCGGTCGCGATCACTGCATGGGGCGGCGTCTCGAGCCGCAGCCACTGGGCCAGCATGAGCCGCAGCACCATGCGCGGCTTGGCGTCGCCGGGCAGGGCGCGGGCGGTGGCGCTGTCGATCAGGGCATCGAAGTCGACCAGCCAGCGCAGCGCCTCGCCCGCGACCGCGCGGACCAGCGCCCGGTCCTCAGGCCGGCGCACGTCGCCGGCGGCGGCGGGGAAAGCCTGGTCGAGCGTCTCCCCCCGGCGCAGCACCGCATCGAGCAGGCGGAGCGCGGCGCGCCGCGCGTGGATTCCGGTCGGTTGAGCCATGGGCCCTGCGCCTAGGCGTTCTTGAAACCGCGCGCCAGTGGGAGCATCTGGCAGGAATGACCCAACGCGCAACCCGCCGCCCGGGCGGCTTCGTCAAGCCCGCCCACTGGAGCAACGATCCGCCGCCCGCCCCGCAGAAGGTCGAGCAGGACGAGGCGCTGAGCCCGACCCGCTACGGCGACTGGGAGCACAAGGGCATCGCAATCGACTTCTGAGGGGGGTCAGGAAAGCGCGCGGAACGTCACCTTCAGCCCGTCCCTGGGCTGCGGGATCGGCCAGGCCTTCCACTGCGGGGCATAGCCCGGCTCGATCTCGATGGCATAGCGGGTCAGCACCTGCGCCAGCAGGATCTTCACCTGCATATAGGCGAAATGGAGCCCCAGGCACATATGCGCGCCGCCGCCGAACGGCACCCAGGCGTACTTGTGCCGGCCGCGGACCTGTTCGGCCGTGAAGCGCAGGGGATCGAACCTGCCGGGCTCGGGCCAGTATTCCTCCATGTGGTGGACCACTTGCGGATTGATCCCCACCGTGGTGCCCGCCGGAATGCGGTAGCCGCCGAACTCGAAGCTCGTCAGCGCGCGCCGCGGCATCGAGGGGACCGGCGGGATCATCCGCAGCGCTTCCTTGAACGCCATCTCGGTCAGTTCGAGCTTGCCGAGATCGTCGTAGGCGAGGTCGCCGCTGCCGCCGGTCACGGCGGTGATCTCCGCGCGCAGCCGTTCCTGCCACTCGGGGTTCTTCGCCAGCAGCCAGACGAGCGAGGTGGCGCTGGAGGTGATGGTGTCATGCGCCGCCATCATCAGGAAGTTCATGTGGTCGACCACCTCGTCGACTGGCAGCAGGGTGCCGTCCTCGCGCGTGGCGGTGGCGAACTGGCTGAACATGTCCTGCCCGCCCCCCTCGGCCCGGCGCCGATGGGTCTCGCGGGTGAAGTAGTCGACCAGGAACGCGCGCCCGTCCACGCCCTTGCGCATCAGCGTGAACGGCAGCGGCCGGCGGATCGGCGCAACCGATGCCTGGACCATGTGGACGAAGGCCTCGTTGATCCGGTCCGCTTGCGGCCCCCACGGAATGCCGATGAAGCTGTCGGCAGCAAGGTCGAGCGTCAGCTTCTTGATCGCGGGGTAGAACTGCATCGGCTGGCCGCCCCAGGTCCTGACCCGTTCGGCGATGCCGCGGTTGAGCGCGCCCGAATAGTGCCGCATCGGTTCCGGCTTGAACGCAATCGACAGCGCCCGCCGGTCCGCCCGGTGATGGTCGAAATCCATCAGCATCAGCCCGCGCGGGAACAACTGGTCGAGCACCGGGCCCCAGCCCTGTTCGCTGGAGAAGATCTTGTCGCGGTCGAACAGCACCAGTTCGTTCGCGTCCGGACCAACGAGGGCGACCTGCCACCCGCCGAACGCCCGGTTTTTGTAGACCGGGCCGTGGGCGGCGATCATCCGCTTCACGAACGCCGGCGGGTCGGCGAGCATGGCGAAGGTGTTGCCGACCAGCGGCCAGCCCCCGTCACCGGGGATATGGGCCAGGTCCGCCGCCGTGATGCGGCCTTCGCGCCAGTGGCGCGGGCGGGGCTCAGGCGCAGGGGCGGCGGCGGGGGGGTGTGCGAGCGTGGCCATGGCATCCTCTTATTGACGCCAATGTCAGTAACCTATGCACGCTGTCGCTCAAGCCCCCATGTGCTGCGGCGACGGGGCATCAGCCGGATGGCGTAAGCCATCCGGCCAGTTCGCGCCGGACCAGCGCCTCCAGCATCGCCATGCCGGGTTCGCCGGTGTTGAGGCAGGCGAGCGCGGCGTACTCTTCGCCGCCGGCCCCGAGGAAGGTCTCCCGCCCCTGGAGCGCGATCTCCTCCAGCGTTTCGAGGCAATCGGCGGAGAAGCCGGGCATGGCAACGGCAAGGCGGCGGGTGCCGCCGCGCGCCAGTTCCTCCAGCGTCACGTCGGTCGCCGGCTCCAGCCATCTGGCCCGCCCGAACCGCGACTGGAAAGTGGTGACGAAGCGCAGCGAAGGCCGCGCCATTGCCTGTTCCAGCAGCCGCGCGGTCTTGCGGCAGTGGCAGTGGTAGGGATCGCCCAGTTCCAGCGTGCGCTGCGGCATCCCGTGGAAGCTGAGCAGCAGCACGTCAGGCCGGAACCGGAGCGCATCGAGCTGTGCGCCGAGGTCGCGCGCCAGCGCGCCGATATAGGCCGGATCGTCGTGATAGGGCGGCAGGGTGCGAAGGCTCGCCTGCCAGCGCATGGCCCGCAGCTTGTCCGCAGCCTTGTCTACAACCGTGGCGGTGGTCGCCCCGCTGTATTGCGGATAGAGCGGGGCGAGCAGGATCCGCTCGCACCCGGCATCCATCAGCGCCTGCAGTTCATCGCCGATCGCCGGACGGCCATAGCGCATGGCCCATCGCACCGTGACCGCCTCGCCCAGCCGCGCCTGAAGACCTTCGGCCTGCGCGCGGGTGATGGCCGCCAGCGGCGAGCCCTGGTCGGTCCACACCTGGCTGTAGGCATGGGCGCTTTTCTTCGGACGCGTGTTGAGGATGATGCCGCGCAGGACCGGCTGCCACAGCAGCGGCGGGATCTCCACCACCCGGCGGTCGGACAGGAACTCCTTCAGGTAGCGCTTGACCGAGGGCGGATCGGGCGCATCGGGGGTGCCGAGGTTGACGACGAGCACGCCGATGCGGCCGCTTGCGACGGGGGGGTGGCCCTGGGGAAGGGCTTGGGTCTGCCAGGTCATAGGCCTTCCGATATCAGCGGCAGGCGGCGGAAACGCAAGCCGGTGGCGGAGTGGAGCGCGTTGGCAATGGCCGGGGCGGCGACGGCCACGCCCAGTTCCCCCGGATCGAACGGCGGGGCGTCGCTGGCGATGAACTCGACCGCGATCTCGGGGCAATCGGCAAGCCGGGGCAGGGCCAGTTCGCCCAATCGCTGGCTGGTCGGCAGACCGTCGATGTAACCGGTGCTGGCGCCGACCGCCAGCGACAGGCCGAACACCAGCCCGCCCTCGATCTGCTGCCGGGCCAGCTCGATGTTGACGATCCGGCCGATGTCGACCGCTGCCGTCAGGCGGGAGACGCGCACCCCGCCGTCGCCGGCGCGGGCGGTGGCGATGCAGGCGATCCGCCCCGCGCCAGCGCCGTCGCCCATGCGGTGGCAGGCGAGGCCCTGTCCGCTCTGGTCGAGCCCTGCATCCCACTGCGCCAGCCGCGCCGCCGCCTGCAGGCAGGCAACCATGCGCGGGTCGTCGCCGAGCATGGCCACGCGGTAGGACAGCGGCTCGCGGCGATGGCGGCTGGCCAGCTCGTCGATGAAGCTCTCGGTGAAGAAAGCCATGACCGCGTCGCCGCCTCCGCGCATCCGCCCGGTCGGCAGGCGGATCGTGGCCGGCACGTGGTCGACGGCGACATTGGCGATGGCGTAGGGGGGCATGGCCCCGGACAGGGCCAGGCTGTCAGCCTCGCCGGAGGCACGCCCGATCGCCGCCTGCGCGGTGGCGTTGTCGAACAGGCGGGCACCCCATTCGAGCGCGGTGGCGGGCATGGCGATGCGCGCGCGCCAGTCGGCGATGGTCCCGTCCGCCCCGGCTTTGGCGGACAGCAGGGCCCTGGCCGGTGCCCGCGGCCGGCCCGCCAGCAGTTCCTGCCAGCGCGACCAGACCAGCTGCACCGGGCGGGGCGACAGCTCGCGCGCGAGCAGCGCGACCTCGATCGCATGGTCGTGCTCGAGCCGGCGGTCGAAACTGCCGCCGGCGGGCATGGGGTAGAGCACCACGGCCTCGCCCGGCAGGCCGAGCGCGTCGGCCGCCGCCTGCCGCGCGCGTTCGGGGGCCTGGCTGGCCAGCCACAGTTCCAGCCGGCCAGCGGCGAGCCGCGCGGTGGCGCTGGCGGTCTCCAGCGTGGCATGGAGCGCCGGGGCAACCTCGTAGCGCAGCGTCAGGCTCGGTTCGCCCATCCGGCTGTCGCCTTCGCCGCGGGTGGCGATCCGCACCGCCTCTCCTTCGGTCAGCGCCTCCTCCAGCGCGTTCTCGACCGTCTCGCTGTCCAGCGGCCCGGCGACGCGGAAGCGCGGGGCCATGGCGTCGAGCGCCTGCTCCGCCGCCCACCAGTTGGTCGCCACCGCCGCCAGCCACCGCCGGCCGTTCACCAGCCGGATCAGCCCCGGCGTGCGGAGCGCGTCGAAATCCGACAGTTCGGCAAGGGGCAGGGGACCGTGGCGGATCGCGGCGTAGACCATGTCGGGCAGGCGCACGTCGCCTGCGAACAGGTAGCTGCCGTCGACCTTGGCCGGGGCGTCGAGCCGGGGGAAGGCGGTCTGCTGCTCGGCCTGGCCTGCCAGCGGGCGCTCGCCCGCAGGCTCGGGGCGCAGCGGCGGCGGATCGGGCGGATCGTATCCGGCCGCCGCCTGCGCCAGTTCGCCGAAGCCAAGCCGCTGCTCGCCCAGACGCACGAAGCCGTCGGCCACGGTGCACTGTTCCCAGGTCGCGTCCCAGCGCTCGGCCGCCGCCATGCACAGCATCGCGCGCGCGCCTGCGGCTGCCATCCGGCACTGCTCCTCGAACGCGGCCAGAGTGGTGCCGGCCGCAGTGGCGGTGAACCGGCTGGCCTGGGCGAAGCGGGTCGCCAGCAACTGGTCGTCGGCCAGCGCCGGCCACACGGGCATCCACAGCGGAGCCCAGGCGCGCGCCAGCGGCACGTTGGCGTAGGCGCCGCTGACCGGAGCCGGCTCGACCGCGATCTGCCGCCAGTCCGCCCCCAGTTCGCTCGCCACGACCTGCGGCAGCAGGGTGGTGACGCCCTGCCCCATCTCGAGCTGCGGAACAGCGACCGTGACCACGCCGTCGCGGGCGATCTTGAGCCAGGCGCCGAAGGCGTGCTCTCCGGCCACCGGCTGCAGCGGGGTGGGGTAGGTGCGCGGGATCAGCCCCCAGGCGACCACCAGTCCCCCGCCGACCGCCGCGCCTGCCAGCAGGCCCCGGCGGCTCACCCGCAGGTCAGCCACGGGTAGCCTGGAGCGAGGCGAGCATGGCCCGGGCGATCGCGGCGAAGGCCTCTGCCTCCGGGCCGCTGCCAGCCGCGGGCGGGACGCCCTCGTCGCCGGCGGAACGGATCGCGATGGTGAGGGGAATGCGGCCGAGGAATGGCAGGCCGAGCGCCCCGGCCGCCTCCTCCACCCCGCCCTGGCCGAACGGGTCGCTGACCTCGCCGCAATGGGGGCAGGCATAGCCGGCCATGTTCTCGACCAGCCCAAGGATCGGCACCCCGCCGGTATCGAACAGCTGCATCGCCCGGCGAGCGTCGATCAGCGCCAGATCCTGCGGAGTGGACACGATCACCGCGCCGGCCGGCTTGTGCTTCTGCAGCATCGACAGCTGCACGTCGCCGGTGCCGGGCGGCAGGTCGACCAGGATGAACTCGGCATCGCCCCAGTGCGCATCGATCAGCTGGCCCAGTGCGCTGCCCGCCATCGGCCCGCGCCAGGCGAGCGCCTTGCCGGCTTCGACCAGGTGCCCCATCGACAGCACCGGCACGCCCCAGCGGCTCGCCACCGGCACCAGCTTGCCGTCGTGCGCGGTCGCTTTCTGCCCGGCATTGCCGAGAATGGTCGGCTGCGAGGGGCCATAGACATCGGCATCGACCAGTCCGACCTTGCGCCCCATCCGCGCCAGCGCGACAGCGAGATTGGCGGTGAGCGTCGATTTGCCGACCCCGCCCTTGCCCGAGCCCACGGCGATGATCGTGCGGTGCCGCCGGTCCGCCATCAGCGCCACCCGCACCTCGCGCACCCCCGGCTGCCGCGCGAGGCTGTCGCGGACCGAGGCCTCCAGCGCGTCGCGGGCATCGGGCGCGAGGCCGCCGGCGTCGAGCACGGCGATCGCGCGGCCATCGGCGAGCTTGAGCGAGCGGACCCGCGCGGCGACCGCTGCGGGCAGGTGCTGTTTCAGGGCTTGGTCGTCCATGGGAGCCGCTCCCTAGCACCAAAATCCGCCCTGCCACCCCTGTTTTTCCTGCGGTCGGGCACCTATAACAGGCGCCATGGACAAATTGGACGGTTTCAGGAAGCGTCTCGGGCTGGCGATGGCCGGCAAGAGCCCGTGGGGCGGCGGTTCCGGCGACGGGGATGGTTCGGGCGGCGATGCCGGCCCCGGCCCGGGCGGCGAGAAGAAGGGGCCGCGCAATCCCTGGCTTCCGGGCGGCGGCGGGCATGGTCCCGGCGACGGCGAGGGCCCGCGGCGATCGGCCAGCATCGAGGACATCTTCAAGAACCGTGGCCCCGAAGGACCGCGCCGCAGCGGCGGCGGCCCGCGCGGACCCGGCTTCCGACTGCCCGAGCGGCCGGGCGGCAAGAGCTGGCTGCCGGTGCTGGTGGTGGGCGTGGTCTCGATCGGGCTGCTGGTGTCGATGGCGCACCAGATCGCCCCGCGCGAACAGGCGATCGTCACCTGGCTGGGCGGCAAGTACAGCCACACGCTCGAACCGGGCTTCAACGTGACCCTGCCCTGGCCGATCCACCAGGTCGACCGCGAGGATGTGCGCGAAATCCGGCTCGAGCGGATTCCCGAGGGCGGCGAGCAGAAGCTGATCCTGACCGGGGACCAGAACCTCGCCAACGTGTCCTACATCATCCGCTGGAACATCAAGGATCTGAAGCAGTTCCGCTTCCAGCTCCAGGACCCGACCACGACCATCAAGGAAGTGGCCGAATCGGCGATGCGCGCGGCAGTGGCGCAGAAGACGCTCGACCAGACCTTCTCCGGCGCGGGGCGGGCGCAGATCGAGGAGCAGGTCATGACCCGGATGCAGGCCCTGCTCGATGCCTATCGCTCGGGCGTGACCATCCAGGGCGTCGACATCAACAAGACCGATCCGCCGAGCGAGGTGCTCGATGCCTTCCGTGACGTTTCCGTGGCGGAGCAGGACGCCAACGCGGCCAAGAACCGCGCCCGTGCCACCGCACAGCGCATTATGGCCCAGGCCGAGGGCGAGACCGAGGCGTTCGACAAGGTCTACGAGCAGTACCGCCTGGCCCCTGAAGTGACCCGGCAGCGGCTCTATTACGAAACCATGGAGCGGGTGCTGCGGCAGACCGACAAGACGGTGGTCGAACCCGGCGGGGTGACGACTTACCTGCCGCTGCCCGAGCTGCGCCAGCGCTCGCAGCAGCAGGCCGCGCGGCCCCAGGCCCCGGCCGCGGCACCGGCAAGGGAGCAGTAGGCGATGGACAGGATCTGGGAAGACCACAAGCGTTCGATCATCGCCGTCGGCGTTCTGCTGGCGGTGCTGCTGGCGACGCTGTTCGTGGTCCCGGAAGACGAGCAGGCGGTGATTATCCGCGCGGGCGAGCCGGTCAGCGTGGTCAACCGCTTCAAGCCCAACGAGGAGTTCGGTTCCACCGGCGCGGGGCTCTATTTCCGCATCCCGGTGGTCGACCGGGTGCAGCGGATCGACCGCAAGGTGCTGACCGTCGATATGCAGCCGCAGGAAGTGCTGACCAGCGACCAGCAGCGCCTGTCGGTCGATGCCTACGCCCGGTTCCGGATCATCGACCCGGTCCAGACCGTGCGCGCCGCCGGCACGACCGACGGAGTGATCTCCCAGCTCGAGCCGGTGCTGATCTCGGTCCTGCGGCAGGAGCTGGGGCGGCGCTCGTTCGCCTCGCTGCTCGCGGCCGAACGCGGCAACGCGATGGAGAACATCCGCCGCAAGCTCGATGCCCAGGCGCGCGAGTACGGCGCGCAGATCGTCGACGTGCGGATCAAGCGCACCGACCTTCCCGAGGGCCGGCCGCTCGAATCCGCCTTCGTGCGGATGCGGACTGACCGCGAGCGCGAGGCGGAGGCGATCCGCGCCGAAGGCGACCGTGCGGCACGGGTGATCCGCGCCGAGGCCGATGCCGAGGCCGCGCGCATCTACGCCCAGAGCTATGGCAAGGATCCGCAGTTCTACGACTTCTACCGCGCGATGCAGAGCTACGATGCCACGTTCGGACCGGGCGAAGGCCGGGGCCAGAGCAGCATCATCCTGTCGCCCGACAACGAGTACCTGCGCCAGTTCCGCGGCCAGCGTTGACCGTTCGTCGAGCCGCCGGCCGCGCGTTCAATCGGCGTTCAGCGGACGGCGAACTAAGTGGCCGGAGGTTGTTTTGGATGCCGCCCGTGCGGCAAGGAACCAGACGAGAGGACTATACGCCCGTGAAATACGCCTATGGACTGACTTCCGCCCTGCTGATCGGCGGGGCCACCGTATCGCTCATCACCGGACAGCCGGCCGGGGCGCAGGTCGCGCAGAACGATGCCAGCCAGATCGCGCGGATCACGCCGCGCGCCGGCGCACCGGAAAGCTTCGCCGACCTCACCGCGCAGTTGCAGCCGGCGGTGGTCAACATCTCCACCCGCCAGCGGATCGAGGTCAACGCCAATCCCTTTGCCGGGACGCCGTTTGCCGACCTGTTCGGCCGGCGCGGCGACCCGCGCTCGCAGCAGCCGATCACCCGCGAGGCGCAGTCGCTCGGATCGGGCTTCATCATCTCCGCCGACGGCTATGTCGTGACCAACAACCACGTGGTCGCCCCCGGCGGCCGCGGCACGGTGGAGCAGATCACCGTGACCATGCCCGACGGGACCGAGTACGATGCCAAGCTGGTCGGGGCCGACGCGCAGTCGGACCTCGCGGTGCTCAAGATCGAAGCGCGCCAGGCGCTGCCGTTCGTCGAGTTTGGCGAATCGAACAGCGCGCGGGTCGGTGACTGGGTGATCGCGATCGGCAACCCGTTCGGGCTGGGCGGCACGGTGACGTCGGGGATCATCTCCTCGGTCCTGCGCAACACCGGCGGCGGGGCCTACGACCGCTACCTGCAGACCGATGCCAGCATCAACCGGGGCAATTCGGGCGGCCCGCTGTTCGATATGCAGGGCAAGGTGATCGGGGTGAACAACGCGATCATTTCGCCCACCGGCGGCAGCGTCGGCATCGGCTTTGCCATTCCCGCCGAAGTCGCCGCGCCGATCGTCGAGAAACTGCGCGCGGGCGAAGCGATCGAGCGCGGCTACCTCGGGGTCTCGATTCAGCCGGTGACGGAGGATCTGGCGGCCTCGCTCGGCCTGCCGCGCAACCAGGGGGAGATCGTCCAGCTGGTCTCGCCCGGCGAAGCGGCGGACAAGGCGGGGGTGCAGGCGGGCGACATCGTCCTCAGCATCGACGGCAAGGACGTGACGCCCGACCAGACGCTGTCGTTCCTGGTCGCCAACATCCGCCCTGGCGCGCGCATTCCGGTGGTCGTCCTGCGCAATGGCGAACGCCGCACCCTGAGCGTGGTCGTGGGCCAGCGCCCGAGCGAGGAGCAGCTGCGCCAGAGCCAGGTGTTCAGCCCGGACGAAGGCGAGGAGGAGCAGTCCGCGCCCGATGCGCCGATGAGCGACGTGATCGGCCAGAAGCTCGGCCTCGGCGTGGTCGAGATCACGCCCGCGATCGCGCGCCAGCTGGGCATCGCGGCCGACACCCGCGGCCTCGCCGTCGCGGCGGTCGATCCCAGTTCGGACGCGGCGACCAAGGGCCTGGCGCGGCGCGACGTTATCCTGACCGCGAACTACCGTCCGGTCGCCACTCCCGCGGCGCTCGAAGAGATCGTCCGCGAGGCCGAGGCGGCCGGTCGCAACGCGGTCCTGCTGCAGTTCCAGCGGCGCGGTTCGCCCCCGGTCTATCGCGCGATCCGCCTGCGCTGAGCCTGGCCAGCCAGAGGCCCCGCCGCCTGGCGCGGCGGGGCCGGTCCGTCAGCGGATCTGGCCCGGGGTCAGCCACGGTGCATTGGCCATGTGCCGGGCGATGAAGTCGGCGAAGGCCTGGACCCGCCGCGCGCGCAGCGAACGGTCGGAGAACAGCGCGAAGACATCGGCGTTCGGCGGGCTGTAGTCGGGCAGGATGCGGACCAGCCGGCCATCGCGCAGATGGTCGTTGAGGATCCATTCGGAGCGGATGATGAACCCGTCGCCGCGCAGGGCCCATGCCAGCGTGACCTCGCCGTCGTTGCTTGACAGGGTGGGGCTCAGCTTCACGCCCGAAGTACCCGCCGGGCCGGTGAAGCGCCAGTTGCAGCCGTCGTTGCCGTCCTCGTAGAGGGCAATGAATTCCAGTCGCGCCAGATCCGCGGGGCTCCGGGGCTGTTCGATCTTCGACAGGAACTCGGGCGAGGCGCAGACAATTCGGCGATTGGTGGCGAGCTTGCGCTGGACAAGGTTGGTCACTGGCAAAGCGCCCAGGAAGATGACCAGGTCGAAGCCTTCCTCGGGGTGGCGACCGAGACGGTCGGACAGCCGCAGGTCGATGTGGACCTGGGGATTGATCCGGCGGAACTCGGCCACGATTGGGGCGACGTGAACCCGCCCGAAGCCGAGTGGGGCCACCACCCGCAACTCGCCGCTGATCGCCCTGCTGCGGCGCGCGATCTGTTCGTTCAGCGCGGCGAGCTGCGCCAACAGACCGCCCGCTCCCTCCAGGATCAGTCGCCCCTCGTCGGTCAGCACCGGCTGCCGCCCGCTGCGGTCGATCAGCAGCACACCGATGCGCTGCTCGATCGCCGCCAACCGCTGGCTCACTGCCGATTGCGTTACCCGCAGCGTCCGCGCCGCCGCCGAAAGCGAGGGCGAGTTGAGGACCGTGGTGAGGAACCGCACTTCGGTCAGCTCGATCATAGGCCCGCCTTATGATACCTATTAGCGATTTTGTGAGTTGCAACAGTTCCGTCATGAGCGCAACGTCTGACCAGTCTATCGGTCGCGGTTTGAACGTTTTTTGCGCGGGGGATTTCATGAGTGCCATTCGTCTGTTCGTGTCGGCGTCAGTCGGTACAGTCGCCTGCGCCATTCTCGCCGGACCTGCGCTGGCACAGGCGCAGGATGAACGCGCCCCCGGCACAGTGCCTGCGGCCACTGCGGACAGCCCGATCGTCGTGACCGGCTCCCGCATCCAGCGCGACGCCAGCGAGGCACCGGTTCCGATCGTGGTGTTCTCGGGCGACGACATCGAGGCGTCGGGCGAAGTGGAACTGGCCGAGGCTCTGGCCGAACTGCCGTCGGTCTCCTCCGAACTCAACGGCGGGACCGTCACTGGCAATGTGCAGAACTCGGGCCTCGACGTTATCAACCTGCGCAATCTTGGCGACAACCGTACCCTGGTGCTGATCGATGGACGGCGCACCGTCTCCAACAGCGGCAATGGTAACCGGGTCAGCTTGAGCACGATCCCGACAGATTTCGTCGACCGGGTGGAAGTGATCACCGGCGGTGCCTCGTCGATCTACGGCTCGGACGCGGTCGCCGGCGTGGTCAACATCATCACCGAAAGCGATCAGCGCGGCATCCGGCCTGTCGGCGCGCGGCGGGATCACTGAGGAAGGCGACGGCGAGGAGCTGACCCTCAACGGCACCTGGGGCACGCACTTCGCCGACCGGCGCGGCTACTTCCTCATCAGCGGCACATACGACCGGCGCTGGGGCGTGCGGGCGATCGACCGCGAGTTTGCCATCCGGCAGGTCGATTTCGACTACGACAGCACGCTCGGAATTAACGAGTTCGACACGCTCTACATTCGGGAAAGCGATGGGGCACCGACCAGCGGCGACCAGCCGGCCAGCACTTTCCCCCCCAATATTCCGCGCGACCTGTCAAGCTTCACGCCGGGCGGGGTCTTCTATGGCAGCTCCAGCGCGCGCGACCGGTTCTACAATGCCAACGGCCTGGTGCCGTTGGGACCGGACGTGCAGACCGGCAACCCGATCTCGGTCGGAACCAGCGACACGGGCAACAGCGGCTACTTCTTGCCCAACCGTGACGGCTATAACCAACGCGAGCTGCGCAGCCTGCTGATCCCGCGCGACCGCTATCTGGTGGCGGCGAAGGTCGACTTCGACGTGTCCGATGCCACCACGCTGTTCGCGCAAATGCAGTATTCCCGGGTGGAGACCATGGAGACCCGCGAACCCAACGGGATCGGGTTCGATTCGACCTTCCCGGTGGTCGATCCGGTCACCGGCCTGTCCTCCGAAGTGGCGTACGGGCGCATCCCCTGCCGCCGCGCCAGCGGAAGCGGTTCCGGCCCGTGCAACCCGTTCGTGCCGGACGAGATCCGCCGCGACGTCTCCACCAACGGCAGCGGGGTGGCATGGGACCGGCGGTTTAACGAGGTGGGCAACCAGCTGACCCAGAACGAGCGCGAGACGATCCGCACCTGGGCCGGCGCGCGCGGCGACGCCTGGGACGGGTGGACCTGGGAAGCGAGCGTGGGCTATGGCCGCTACGAGCAGCTCCAGTTGCGCCGCAACGAAATCAACGGCCGTAACCTCCAGTTTGCTCTCAACGCCGAGCTTGGCACCGACGGCGTGCCGCGCTGCGTCAACGCCGCCGCCCGCGCCGACGGGTGCGTTCCAGTCAACCTCTTCGGCGTCGGGTCGATCAGCGAATCCGCGGCCAACTACATCCGCGCCGACCTGCGCCAGGACCTGACGGTGGAGCAGATTTCTGCCCAGGCCTTCATGACCGGAGACCTGTTCCGCCTGCCTGCTGGCCCGGTCCGCACCGCCTTCGGGATCGAGTTCCGCGAAGACAGCCAGCAGCTGCGCGGCGACACGCTCTCGCGGCTGGGCGGTACGTCTGGCAACCCGGTTCCCGATTTCGGCGGCAGCATCGCGGCTTACGAGGCGTTCGGCGAACTCAACATTCCGCTGCTGTCCGGCCAGCCGGGGGCGGATCTGCTCTCGGTTGACCTCTCGGGCCGCGTGGCGGACTACACCATCGGCCGGGTGGGCACGGTGTTCAGCTATCGCGCGGGGCTGCAGTACGCACCCGTGCCGGACCTGAGGCTGCGCTTCCAGTATGCCCGCGCCCAGCGTGCCCCCGACCTTACCGAGCTGTTTTCGCCACCGCGCGGCGACTTCGACACCGCTGTCGACATCTGCGACGGCGTGACCCCCACTTCGACCGGGCAGATCGCAGCGAATTGCCTGGCAGAGCCCGGCATCCAGGCGGCACTGGCGGAACTGGCGCAGGCCGGCGATCCGCAGGTGTTCGATCCCGGCACCAGCATCTACAGCCCCAATGCTGGCAACCTGACGCTCAAGGAGGAAACCGCCGACACCATCACGCTTGGACTTGTGGCGCAGCCGCGCTTCCTGCCCGGCCTGGTGGTCACGGTCGATTACTACAACATCAAGATCGATGATGCGATCACCTCCTACAACAACGAGGATTTGCTGCGGCTGTGCTATGACACCACCATCGCGCGGGTCGACAACCCGTTCTGTGCGGACATCGCCCGCAACCCGAATACCGGCGAGATTAGCGAACTGATCCAGCGCGAGTTCAACCTCGCGGGCTTCGATACCGAGGGGATCGACGTCTCGGTGCAGTACGCGTTCGACCTCGAGGACAGCCTCGGCCTGCCGGGCGAACTGTCGTTGCGCTACAACGCCACCCACCTGCTCAAGCAGGACTTCAGCTTCGCCGGGCTCGATGGGATCGAGGTCTCCGACCAGCGCGGCGAACTGATCAGCCGGACCTTCAAGTACCGCGCCCGCGGCACGGTGAGCTACGAGGTTGACGGCCTGCGCCTGCGCTACACCGCCAACTATCTCGGCAAGATCAGAGACAGCAACCAGCGTCTCGAGGATTACCAGCTGCTGTTGCAGACCGTGCCGGGTGCCGAGTACCCGCTGTTCCTCGACATTGGGGACGTGTGGGAGCACGACATCTACGCCAGCTACGATTTCGATCTCGGGGGGTCGGAAATCCGCCTCTACGGTGGGGTCAACAATTTGTTCGACCGGGTCAGCCCGTTTCTGCCCACCGGGACGGTCAGCGGGCGTCTCACCAATATCAACACCGCCTACGACCTCTCCGGCCGGCGCTTCTATCTTGGTGTCCGAATGGACTTCTGAGCGAGGTGCCCCCCGGCACGACCGACCTGACCTCAACCGGAAGCCTGTCATGCGCACACTCACGTCCGCGCGGACCCCTGCGCTCGTGCTCGATCGGGACAAGGCCGCGCGCAACATGGCGCGGATGCGCGACCGGCTGGCGATAGCGGCACCGGGGCTGCGGCTTCGGCCGCACCTGAAGACCGCGAAGAGCATCCCGGTTGCCGAGATGCTGTTCGCCGGGGGCCGGGGGCCGATCACCGTCTCCACCCTGCGCGAGGCGGAGGTGTTCGGCGAGGCCGGCTTTACCGACGTGCTCTATGCAGTGGGCCTCGACCCGTCCAAGATCGGCCGGGTGGCGGCCCTGCGCAGGCGCGGGATCGATCTCAAGGTGATCACCGACAACCCCGAGGTGGCCGGGGCGATTTCTGCTGCGGCCGCGGGCTCGCCCATCCCGACCCTGATCGAAATCGACGTAGATGGCCACCGCGCGGGGCTGCCTTGGGCCAACGGCGCGGCCATGGCAGCGGTGGCGGCGGCACTCGGTTCCAACCTTGCCGGAGTGATGACCCACGCCGGGGGCTCCTACGCCCTGTCCGAGCCGGACCGGCTCGCCCGGGCATCGCTCGACGAAGCGAGACGCGCGGTCCATGCCGCCGACCTGCTGCGCCAGGCCGGGTTCAGCGTGAAGATCGTCAGTATTGGTTCCACTCCGACCGGGCTGAGTGCCAGCGATCTGACCGGCGTGAGCGAGTTCCGCGCCGGCGTGTTCATGTTCGGCGATTTGGTGATGCACGGCATCGGCGTCTGTCCGCTCGACCATATCGCGCTGTCGGTGCTGGCGAGCGTGACCGGGTTCTATCCCGAGCGGGGTCGGGCGATCATCGACGCAGGCTGGATGGCGCTGTCTCGCGATCGCGGCACGGCGGAGCAGGCGGTCGATCAGGGCTATGGGCTGGTCTGCGACCTGGACGGCCGTCCACTCGATGATGTCGTGGTGATCGCCGCCAATCAGGAACACGGGACCATTGCACCCCGGCCGGGGTCAGGCGCGGCGCTGCCGCCGCTGCGGGTCGGCGACCGGGTGCGGGTGCTGCCGAACCATGCTTGTGCCACGGCCGCGCAGCATGGGTCCTACGAGGTGATCGAGGGCGGCTCGGCTGAAATCGTCGCGCGCTGGGAGCGGTTCCATGGCTGGTAGGCACCTTGCCGGCCGCTTTCTGGCCCTCATTCAACGAGCGCGGGTGGCGGGCGGCAGCGCCCCGGTGGAGAGGGTCGATGATATCTGACGGAGTCCCTCTGGAACGGGGTTTCCGCCTCGAAGCCGACCCGCTGGGCGAGGTGCGGATACCCACCGATGCCTATTACGGTGCCCAGACCGCGCGAGCGATGGAAAACTTCCGGGTAACGGGGCGGACGATCGCCTGCCTGCCCGAACTGCTCGCCATGCTGGCGGCGGTGAAGAAGTCGGCCGCGCTGGCCAACGTCGAGACCGGCGAACTGGAGCCGGCGCTGGGCCGTGCCATCGCCGCAGCCTGCGACGAGGTCATGGCCGGGGGCCTCACCGACCAGTTTGCCATCGACCCGCTCCAGGGCGGTGCCGGCACCTCGACCAACATGAACATGAACGAGGTGCTCGCCGCGCGAGCGGCGGAAATCCTGTCCGCAGCGGGCGAGGGGTCGGCATCGGTCCATCCCAACGACCACGTCAACCGCTCGCAGTCCACCAACGATGCCTATGCCAGCGCAGCGCGCCTCGCGGTCGACTGCCTTCTCGCCGGGCTCGACCGAAGCCTCGACGGCCTCGCCGCGCGGCTCGATGAACTGGCTGGCCGGTTCGCCCAGGTGCACAAGCTTGGCCGCACGCAGTTGCAGGATGCCGTGCCGATGACCGTAGGCGCGGAGTTCGGCGCGTTTGCGAACACATTGCGCGACAGCCGGCGCGAGATCGCCCAGCTTCGGCCCCTGCTGCGCGAAGTCAACCTCGGCGGCACCGCGATCGGGACCGGCGTCGGTGCTACCGATGCTTACCGCGCGGCGGTGCTGCGGCACCTCGCGCAGGTGACGGGGATTGCCGTTGCCGCGGCACCCGATCCGGTCGCGGCGACTTCCGACACCGGTGTGTTCGTCGCCTGCGGGGGCCTGGCCAAGCGGGTCGCCATCCGCCTGGGCAAGCTGGCGAACGACCTGCGGCTGCTGTCGTCCGGCCCCAGGGGCGGACTGGGCGAACTGGAACTGCCGGCGCGGCAGCCGGGCTCCTCGATCATGCCGGGCAAGGTCAACCCGGTGATCCCCGAACTGGTCAACCAGGTCTGCTATCGCGTGTTCGGCTGCGAGCTGACAGTCAGCCTGGCGGCCGACGCGGCGCAGCTGCAGCTCAACGCCATGCTGCCGGTAATCTACCTCTCGCTGTCGGACGCGATCGGGGAACTGCGCGCCGCCTGCACGGCGATTGACGAGCGGTGCCTGGCCGATCTGGCCGTGAACGAGGCGCGATGTCGGGCGACGCTGGATGCCAGCACCGCGCTGGCGGTTACACTGCTTCCCCGGCTGGGCTATGCCAGGGCAGCCGGACTGGCGAAGGCGGCGCTGGCCGAATCGATGCCCTTCGTCGAATATCTCAGGGCCCACCATCCCGAAACCGTCGCGCTGGTCGCAACCGGGGCAGCGGGGATCAAGAACAAGGAGACCATGCGATGATGAGCGGTATCGTGCGCCGACTGGCGGGCCTGCTGGCCTGCGCCGCGGCGGCATTCGCAATCTCTCCGGCTGCGGCTCGCGAATGCGCGCCGTTGCAGCAAGGATCGTCGCAGATCGAGTTCGACGGCTGGGAGGGGCCGCCGCTGCCGGTCTACGTCCACCGGCCGCCATCAGCGGGGCCAGGCAGCCGCATCGTCTTCGTCATGCATGGTGTCCTGCGCGACGGCGATCGCTACCGCGACGAATGGCGCGACCTTGCCGAGAGGCATCGTCTGATCGTTGTCGTGCCGACGTTCGAGCGCAGGCATTTTCCGACCACCGGATCGTACAACATGGGGAACATGATCGGCGAGGAGGGGGAACGCAATCCACCCTCGCGCTGGTCGTTCGCCGCCATCGAGCCGCTGTTTGACGAGATCGTCTGCCGGGTGGGTGGCAACCAGAGCGGCTACGCGCTCTACGGTCATTCGGCGGGCGGGCAGTTCGTGCACCGCTACGTCGCTTACGCCGATGCGCCGCGGCTGCATTCGGCGGTGGCGGCCAACGCCGGCTGGTACACCATGCCTGGTGAACAGGCGTTTCCCTATGGCTGGGGTGGCGATACCGCCGGGCTGGTCAACCCGACCCGGGCGCTGGCGCGGCCGCTGACTGTGTTGCTGGGTACCGAGGATATCGATCGCAGCGATCCCAACCTGCGGCGCAACGCGCAGGCCGACGAGCAGGGGCTGAACCGGTTCGAGCGGGGGCACGGTTTCCTCGCCGCCGCGCAGGCCATGGCCGGCGACACGACCGCGCTCGGCTGGCGCATCGCCTATGCCCCCGGTGTCGGCCACGACAATGGCAGGATGGCGCCTTTCGCCATCCCCCACCTGCTTGGGGAAGGCGACCAGGACGCCCGCACCCCCGCTGCGGGCGAGAACCGCGCGGATGCGGAGCGCCTGCGCCAGCTTCCCCAGGTGGCAGCGGCGCTGTCGACGATCGAGGCGCTGGAGAGCGACTGGGCGATTGCCCGATTGATCGAACTGACCGAGATCCCCGCCCCGCCCTTCGGAGAGGGCCCGCGCGGAGAGGCCTTTGCGCGGATGCTGCGCGAGATCGGCGGGTTCGAGGTCCATATCGACGAGGTCGGCAACGTGATCGCGCGTCGCAAGGGCCAGGGGACGGGCCCTGCGGTCATGCTGGCGGCGCATCTCGACACCGTCTTCGCGGCCGACGTCGACGTGACCGTCAGGCGTGAGGGGGAGAGGTTTACCGCCCCCGGCATCGGCGACAACTCGCGCGGCCTTGTATCGCTGCTGCTGGTGGCGCGGGCGCTGGAGCAGCACGGCATCGCCACCCAGGGCGACGTCCTCCTGGTGGGAACGGTCGGCGAGGAGGGGGCGGGCAACCTGCGCGGAATGCGCCACCTGTTCGCCGCGCCCGGCCACGGGGTCGGCAGCGTGGTCGCGGTCGATGGCGGTTCAATCGAGCGCCTGGTCGACACGGCGGTCGGGTCGAACCGCTACCGTGTGCTCTTCACCGGACCGGGCGGGCACAGCTATGGTGCCTTCGGAACCGCCAATCCGCACCACGCCACGGCCCGGGCCATCAGCGGGTTCCTCCAGCGCGCGGAACTGGTCGCCGGCTCCGGGCCGAAGACGACCTACTCGGTTGCGCGGCTCTCTGGCGGGATCGGCATCAACGTCATCCCGACTGAAAGCGCTTTCGAGATCGACATGCGCTCGTCCGATGCCAACCGCGTCGCCGCGCTTGACGCGATCCTCATGTCCGCTGTTGAAGCCGCGTTGGCGGACGAGAACCGCGGGAAGGAGCCGGACCGGTCGGTCACGCTGGCGATTGCCGAACTGGGCAAGCGCCCCGCCGGCACCAATGCCGCCGACGCACCGCTGGTGGCCAGTGCCGCGGCGGCGCTGTCGGCGCTGGGCGTCGAACCGAGCCGGGCCGCCTCCTCGACCGACGCCAACCTGCCGCTGTCGCTGGGTATTCCCAGTGTGACCATCAGCCGGGGCGGGATCAGCGAACGTTCGCATTCTCAGGACGAGTACTGGATCGCCCGCGATCCTCATCTCGGCCCTCAGGCGGCGCTGCTGGTCGTGCTGCTCCAGGCGGGGCTGTCCGAGTAGGACCTGGCCAGATTGTCCGACCGGACCCGCGCTAGTCGGCGCTTCCCGGTGCCGGGGGCGGGCGGACGGTCGCAGCCGGAGGCGGGCGCGGCGGCGCTGCGGGCGGAGCGGCCGGCTCGCCGCGTCCGGTCGCCCGGTCGAGGAAATCGTCGCTCGCGGCCCCGGCAGGTGGCGTACGCGGGGTAGCGGCGGGCGGGGCATTCTCGCCCTCGACCGGGAACGCCGGTTCCCCCGCACCCTCGCCCGGCTGGGGCTCGATCAGGTTACCCTGCTCGTCGATGTAGTAGTATTCGCCGGGCTCGCCGTAGTAGAACTCGTCGTCGGGCTCGAGTTGCCACTCGGGCAGCTTGAGCTCGGTCTCGAACTGCTCCACCGGGCGGTCCTTGACCGCATAGCGCATGTAGGCCGCGAATGCCTGCGCCGGTGCCCGCCCGCCCTGGAGCCCGCCGACCGCGCGGTTGTCGTCGCGGCCCATCCACACGCCGGTGGTGATTCCGCTGGAAAAGCCGACGAAGTAGCCGTCCTTGTTCGAGCTGGTGGTGCCGGTCTTGCCCGCCACCGGCCGCCCGATCTGCGCCGCCCGGCCCGTGCCGGTGGCGACCGCGCTCTGGAGCAGGTCGGTCATTCCGGCGGCGACGTAGTCGGGCACCAGCCTGGTGGGCTCCTCGCGCTCGTGGCGGTAGAGCACGCGGCCCTCGCCGGTAGTGACCCGGACGATGCCGTAGGGTTCGACCGAATTGCCGCGGGCCGCCACCGCAGCAAAGGCGCGGGTCATGTCGATCAGCCGAACCTCCGAACTGCCCAGCACCATCGACGGGAACGAGGCGACCGGCGTGGTGATGCCGAACCGGCGTGCCATCGATCCGACCGTACCGAACCCCACTTCGTTGCCGAGCTGCGCCGCCACCGTGTTGATCGACAGCGCGAAGGCGGTTCGCAGGTTGGTCTCGCCCAGGTTGCCGCCGCTCGAGTTACGGGGGCTCCAGCCGTCGATGGTGACGGGGGTGTCGACCACCTGGTCGTCGGGCGCATAGCCGGCTTCGAGCGCGGCGAGGTAGACGAACAGCTTGAAGGCGGACCCGGGCTGGCGCATCGCGTCGGTCGCCCGGTTGTAGTTGGTGGTGACGTAATCGGTGCCGCCGACCAGCGCCAGGACCGCACCGTCGCGGTCGAGGCTGACAAGCGCGCCCTGCGCCCCGCGCGGGGTGTTGGCCTGGACCGCAGCGGTCGCGGCGCGCTGCATCCCGACATCGAGCGTGGTCCACACCTCGATCGGCTCGAAGGTTTCGGGCAGCAGCAGGTCGAGCTGGGGCAGGGCCCAGTCGGTGAAGTAGCGCACCGAGTTCTGCCCGCGTTCCTCCTTCAGGCGCACCGCCGAGATGTCGACCGTCTCGCCCGGCGCGATCCGCCCCTGTTCCTTCATCAGCCGCAGCACGACCTGGGCCCGGTCGACCGCCGCCTGCACATCGGCAGTGGGCGAATAGCGGCTCGGCGCCTTGACCAGCCCGGCGATGATCGCCGCCTCGCCGGTGGTCAGCTCGGTCGCGGGGTGGCTGAAGAAGCGGCGGCTGGCGGAATCGATGCCGTAGGCGCCGCCGCCGAAATAGACCTTGTTGAGATAGAGCTCGAGGATCTGTTCCTTGGAGAACTTCCATTCGAGCGCCATCGCCAGCACCGCCTCGCGCATCTTGCGGTCGAGCGTGCGGTTCGAATTGAGGAACACGTTGCGGGCGAGCTGCTGCGTGATGGTGGAGGTGCCACCGATCCGGTCGTCGCCGCTCAGCCCCTCGATCAGGGCCCCGGTGGTGCGGATCGGATCGATCCCGAAATGCGAATGGAACCGTCGGTCCTCGACCGCGATCATCGCATCCTTCATCACCTGGGGTATTTCATCGAAATCGAGCCACTCGCCATAACTCGGGCCGAGCGCGATCAGTTCGGTCCCGTCGCGGGCGCGCACGATGATCGTCTGCCCGGGTTGCGAGGCCCTGAGTTCGTCATAGCCGGGCAGCGAGCGCGCGGCGAAGGCGACCGACACCGTGACGAACAGCAGGGCCAGCAGGCCAACGCCCACCCCGGTCAGCACCAGACGCCGCAGCCACAGCCGCCAACCGGTCCGTGGCGGCTTCGCGTCCCCGCGCCTCGCCGAGGCTTGCCGCCTGCTCCCTCTCTTCGCCATCCGCCCTGCTATCGCTGGAAGGCCCTGGGGCCCGCTGGTGTCATCCCCCGTGCATAGGGGAGTTCTAACGCCGCGTGAACAGCGCCTGGTGTTCGGGCACGAAATCGAGCGCGGCGCTGTTGATGCAGTAGCGCAGCCCGCCCTGCTCGGGAGGGCCGTCGGGGAACACGTGGCCGAGGTGCCCGTCGCAGGCGGCGCACGTCACCTCGGTGCGGATCATGCCCCAAGAGGTGTCGCGGTGCTCCTCCACCGCGCTGTCGTCCGCCGGACGGGTGAAGGCGGGCCAGCCGCAGCCGCTGTTGTACTTCGCCTCGCTCCCGAACAGCCGCGCCCCGCAGCCCGCGCAGGTGTATTCGCCTTCGTCGTAATGCTTGTCGAACCGGCCGGTGAAAGCCCGCTCGGTGCCCTTCTCGCGCAGGACGTGGTACTGTTCGGGGGTCAGCCGGGCGCGCCATTCGGATTCGCTCAGGTGCTTGCTGTCGGACATGGATCAGGCTCCTTCGCGCGACGATATGGGGAAGGCGGGCCCTTGGCTCAACCGTCCGGGTCGGCGTAGTGGAGCGGCGGCTGGATCACCTCCATCCGTTCCGACAGGAGCGGGCGGAAGCTGGGCCGGCACTTGAGCGTCAGGTACCAGTCGTGGGCCTGCTCGTGCCCGGTCCAGTCGATCCCGCCAAGGTAGTCGGCGACCGAAATCTGCGCCGCGGCGGCGAGATCGGCGAGGCTCATCTGCGCGCCTGCCAGCCACGGGCGGTTCAGGCGCAGCCAGTCGATGTAGTCAAGGTGGTGGTGCGCCGCCTTCATCGCCTCGCGCAGGATGCCGCCATTGGGCGGCTGACGCATGACGATGCGCTTCTTCATCTTCTCGTGCAGCAGCGGCATGGTCACTTCGGCGAAGAAGTTCTCGTCGAACAGCGCCACCAGCCGGCGAATTTCCGCGCGGCTCGCCGCAGTGCCGTTGATCATCGGCACCCGCTCGACCGTCTCCTCGAGGTATTCGCAGATCGCCCCGCTGTCGCACAGCGTCAGGCCCTTGCTCTCGTCGCGCAGCACCGGGGTCCGCCCGGCCGGGTTCATGTTCCAGAACTCCTCGCTACCGTCCCAGGGATTGGCCCGCCACATTTCGTAAGCGATGCCTTTCTCGCTCATCAGCAGGCGGACCTTGCGCGAAAACGGGCAGAGCGGGAACTGATAGATGCGCCACATAGGCCGGCTTCCTTGCCGCAAGCCGGGCGCAGCGTCCAGCCGGTCGCGGACCGGGCCGGCAATTGCCTGTGGGTCACAGGCCGGCGGCGTCGAGCAGGACCATGCAGCCGGGTAACGCGCGCTCCGCCTCGCCGCTGGCGGCCAGCGCGCGGGCTTCCTGGCCGAGCAGGTCCGCGACCTCGTCGCGGGTGCGGCCGGTCTCGTCCATCAGCCGGGCCGAGACGCGCACGAAGAACTCCCGTCCGCGCCCGGCCACGGCCGGCAGGTCCTGCGCCTCGCCCCGGGCCTGCGCCTGCGCGGTCAGCGCGAACGCCGCCGCGCAGCGCACCGCGGTGCGCTGCTCCAGCGAAAGGGGCGGCGGGGGAGCGGGGGCGGCCGACTGGAGCGACAGGGCAAGGGCAAGTCCGATCATGGCTGCCTCCTAGCAGAGCGAAGATGAATATGCACCGCCCGCAGCTCGCTGCTATGCGGGGGGTGTGCACGAAAGGAATCCCATGACCGACTACCCTGCGCTCCACCTGCTGATCGGCGGCTCGAAACGGGCCGGCGAGGGCCGCGACCTGGGCCCGGTGCTCGATCCGGCCACCGGCGAGACGATCGCGGACCTGCCGCTGGCGAGCGCGGCGGACCTCGACGAGGCGCTGACCCATGCCGAGGCCGGCTTTCGCGCCTGGCGCAAGGCCGCGCCGGACGCGCGCGCGGCGGTGCTGACCGGGGCGGCCGCGCTCCTGCGCGAGCGCAGCGACGGGATCGCCGCAATCCTCACCCGCGAGCAGGGCAAGCCGCTGGTGGAGGCGAAGGGCGAGCTGCTCTATTCGGCCATGCTGTTCGAGTTCTATGCCGGCGAGTGCCGGCGCAGCTATGGCCGCACGCTGGTGCGCCCGGCCGGCCAGCGCGCCGAAGTGCGCTACGAACCGGTCGGGCCGATCGCGGCCTTCGCGCCCTGGAACTTCCCCGCCCTGAACGTCGCCCGCAAGGTCGGCGGGCCGGTTGCCGCCGGCTGTGCGGTGATCGTCAAGCCGTCGGAAGAAACGCCGGCGACCGGCCTGGCGGTGGTTCAGGCGCTGCTTGACGCGGGTTGCCCGCCCGAAGTGTGCCAGTGCGTGTTCGGGGTGCCCGACATGGTCAGCCGGCACCTGCTCGGCTCGGCCGTGATCCGCAAGCTGAGCTTCACCGGCTCGACTGCGGTCGGCAAGCACCTGGCGAAGCTGGCGGCCGAAGACCTCAAGCGGACCACCATGGAACTGGGCGGGCACGCGCCGATCCTGGTGTTCGCGGATGCGGACGTGGAACGCGCGCTCGATACGATGGTGCCGAATGCCTACCGCAACGCCGGGCAGGTCTGCGTCAGCCCGACCCGGTTCCTGGTGGAAGAACCGGTGTTCGAGCGGTTCCGCGACGGGTTCGTCGAACGGGTCCGGGCAATCACCGTCGGCAACGGCCTGGACCCGGCGAGCAGGATGGGGCCGATGGCGAGCCCGCGCGGGCCCGACCAGATGGAGCGCATGATCGCCGGCGCGCGCGAGGCCGGGGCGGCTCTCGCCACCGGCGGAGAGCGGATCGGCAACCAGGGGTTCTTCTACCAGCCGACCGTGCTGGCCGAGGTGCCGGTGGAGGCCGAGATCATGCAGGAGGAACCTTTCGGCCCGGTCGCGATCATCAATCGCTACGCCGGCGAGGGGGCCATGATCGAGGAAGCCAACCGTCTGCCCTATGGCCTTGCCGCCTATGCCTGGACCTCCAGCCCCGCCCGGCGCAGCCGGCTGGCGGCGGAGATCGAGGCCGGGATGCTGGCGATCAACCACCCATCCGTGAGCGCGGTCGACGCACCGTTCGGCGGGGTCAAGTGGTCGGGTCACGGCCACGAGGACGGGATGGAGGGGGTCATGGCCTGCATGGTCGCCAAGACCGTGCACGAAGGCGAGTAGCGCGGGCCATCCGGCGCGTTTGTCGCAAGGCTTGCAGGCCGGTATGATCGGCCGAACGGAACAGGAGGAGCGGCCATGGCGCTGACGCACTGCAAGCCTATCACCTTCATCGGCACGCGTGATCGGGCGGCGGCCAGGCGGTTCTACGGCGGAACGCTCGGCCTGGCCGAGGTGAGCGAGGACCAGTTCGCCGTCGTCTACGACCTGGCGGGCACGATGCTGCGGTTGAGCGATATTGCCGATCACGCCGCCAGCCCGCAGACCGTGCTCGGCTGGATCGTCGACGACATCGAGGCAGCGATCGACGATCTGACCGCGCGCGGGGTCACGTTCGAGGTCTACGAGGGCTTCGGACAGGATGACAAGGGCATCTGGCGCTCGCCCGGCGGCGGGCCGGCGATCGCCTGGTTGCTCGATCCCGACGGCAACAACCTGAGCCTGACCCAGCTCTAGCAGCCTGCGGCGCGTGGAATATCTTGGCCGCACCCTTGCCATCGCACGGGTGGGCGGCCTAGCCGGCGGGGGTGAGGAGAATCGCCGATGAAGACGCCCCATGAGGACGCTCCATGAAGACTAGGGCCGCCGTAGCCTTCGCCCCCAAGCAGCCGCTCGAGATCGTTGAACTCGACCTCGCAGGGCCGAAGGCGGGCGAGGTGCTGGTCGAGATCATGGCGACCGGCGTGTGCCACACCGATGCCTACACGCTCGACGGGCTGGACAGCGAAGGGCTGTTCCCCAGTGTGCTCGGCCACGAAGGCGCCGGCGTGGTGCGCGAGGTGGGCGCGGGCGTGACCAGCGTCAGGCCCGGCGATCATGTGATCCCGCTCTACACACCCGAGTGCCGGCAGTGCAAAAGCTGCCTCAGCGGCAAGACTAACCTGTGCACCGCGATCCGGGCGACGCAGGGCCAGGGGCTGATGCCCGACGGAACATCGCGCTTCAGCTACAAGGGACAGACGATCTTCCACTACATGGGCTGCTCCACGTTCAGCAACTTCACCGTCCTGCCCGAGATCGCGGTGGCGAAAATCCGCCAGGACGCGCCGTTCCGCTCGGCCTGCTACGTCGGCTGCGGGGTGACGACCGGGGTCGGCGCGGTGATCAACACCGCCAAGGTCCAGGTGGGCGACAACGTCGTGGTGTTCGGCCTCGGCGGGATCGGCCTCAACGTGATCCAGGGCGCGCGGCTGGCGGGCGCGAACATGATCGTGGGCGTCGACATCAATCCCGCGCGCGAGGAATGGGGCAGGCGGTTCGGGATGACCGACTTCCTCAACTCGAGCGGCATGAGCCGCGAGGACGTGGTGGCGAGGATCGTTGCCATGACCGACGGCGGGGCCGACTACACCTTCGATGCGACCGGCAACACCGAGGTCATGCGGATGGCGCTGGAGGCCTGCCACCGCGGCTGGGGCACGTCGATCATCATCGGGGTGGCCGAGGCGGGCAAGGAGATCGCCACCCGCCCGTTCCAGCTGGTGACGGGGCGCAACTGGCGCGGAACCGCGTTCGGCGGGGCCAAGGGGCGCACCGACGTGCCCAAGATCGTCGACATGTACATGACCGGCAAGATCGCGATCGACCCGATGATCACCCACGTCATGGGGCTGGAGGAGATCAACACCGCCTTCGACCTCATGCACGCCGGGGAATCGATCCGCAGCGTGGTGGTCTATTGACGCGGCCCGGCCGAGAGGACAGGTAGCGGATTGCAACCGACAACAAGGGAGAGTGCGATGTTCAGCCACATGATGGTCGGGTCGAACGATATCGAACGGTCGAAGAAGTTCTACGACGCCACGTTCAAGGCGATGGGCGGGCGCGAGGGGATCGTCGACCCCAAGGGCCGGCTGATGTACCTGCACAACGGCAGCGCCTTCCTCGTCACCAAACCGATCGACGGCGAGCCCGCGACCCATGGCAACGGCTGCACTGTCGGGTTTGCCATGACTCCGGAACAGGCCGATGCCTGGCACGCGGCGGGCGTTGCCAATGGCGGGACCGCGATCGAGGATCCGCCGGGGGTCCGCGGCGAGGGCCAGCCCAACGCGATGTATCTTGCCTACTTGCGCGATCCCGACGGCAACAAGCTCTGCGCGCTGCACCGGATGTGACCGCGCCGTGCGCGGCGAAGCGGGCCTGCTGGAGGATCTCGCCAGCCTTGCCATCCCCTTCGCCGTGCACGAGCACGAGGCGGTCTTCACCGTCGAGCAGAGCCGGCGGCTGGATGCGGGTATTCCTGGCCGGCACACCAAGAACCTGTTTCTGAAGGATGTGGCCGGCGCGTTCTGGCTGGTGACTGTGCCGGCCGAGGCGCGGGTCGACCTCAAGGCGCTGCCGCAGGCGCTCGGCTGCCGGCGGGTGAGCTTCGGCAGACCGGATGCGATGGAACGGCTGATCGGGATCGCGCCGGGATCGGTCACGCCGCTGGCCATGATCAACGCGGCCCCGGGATCGGTGGCGGTGGCGATCGATGCCGGGCTGGCGGCGGCGGAGCGGATCAACGTCCACCCCTTGCGGAACACCGCCACGCTGGGTCTTGCCGGTGCGGACGTGCTGCGCCTGCTGCGCGGGTGGGGCCATGCGCCGGTGGTCGCGCCGATCCCGGTTCTTGGCCGATCATAGCAGAAGCCCGGCGCCCCGTGGGGGAGGCGCCGGGCTTCCGTCGGGCAGGAGTCCGCCCTTAGCGCAGCAGCGACAGGACGTTCTGCTGGCTCTGGTTCGCCTGCGACAGCATCGCGGTCGAGGCCTGGCTGAGGATCTGCGCCTTGGCGAGCGCGGTGGTCTCGGCCGAGTAGTCGGTGTCCTCGATCCGCGAACGGGCATCGGACAGGTTGGTGACGTTGTTGGTCAGGTTGTTGACCGCCGACTCCAGCCGGTTCTGGCCTGCACCCAGGGTCGAACGGGCGTTGTTGATCGAGTCCAGCTCGGTATCGAGCGTGCCCAGCAGCGTGTTGGCCGCGGTCGCGCTCGACACGTCGTAGGAACCGGCCGCACCGCCGCTGGCGGCGAGCGTGGTCAGGTCGGCCATGGTCAGGTCGACCGTATCGGCGGTGTTCGCCCCGGCCTGGATCGTCACCGTGGCGGTGGTGCCGTCGAACAGGGCCACGCCGTTGAACTCGCTGTTGGTGATGACCTGGTCGATCTGGGCGGTCAGCTGGTCGACTTCAGCCTGCATATAGGCACGGTCGGTGGCGTCCTGGTAAGTGCCCGAGGAGGACTGCACGGCCAGTTCGCGGACGCGCTGGAGCATGTTGGTCACTTCGTTGAGCGAGCCTTCCGCCGTCTGGGCGAGGGCGATGCCGTCGTTGGCGTTGCGGATCGCCTGGTTCATGCCGCGCACCTGCGAGGTCATGCTGGTGGCGATCGCCATGCCGGCGGCGTCGTCCTTGGCGCTGTTGATGCGCTTGCCGGTCGACAGGCGCTCCATCGCGGTGCCAAGCATCTTGTCGGCCGCGACGGCGGCATTCGACGCCTTCAGCGCCGAAATGTTGCTGTTGATGACTGCCATTGGTGGTCTCCTTAGTGGTTGCCGCAGCCATTCGGTCAATGCGGCTGCCAGGGACCAGAACGGCGCGGGTGCGGGCGGTTTAATGCCGGCACCGGCGCGGCGGGGCCCGCCCCCGGGCGGCTAGGTAGTTCCCCCTGCACCATGGTTTCCGTGCCGTTAGCCCTGTCCGGCGCATTTCTGCCGGGCAAGATGGTTAACAGGGGGCAAAGCATGAACCGGATCACAGCCAGCGACGATGCGCGCGCGCACCACGGGGCTCTCCTGGCAGGGCTGCACGTGCTGCCCGACTGCATGGCAGGCCGTGTCCCGGTGGTGTGCACGGCCGGCGAGCCGCTGCCGGGCCGCAAGGCCGGCGGGCCGGTGCTCGTGCTCGACAAGGGCCGCCTCGGCGCTGTCTCGCGCACGGCGCACGGTGTGACGAACCTGGTGTGCGACGGCTTCGACGAGCCCGGCACCCGCGCCGCCATGCTGGCCGCGCTCGCTCCGGCGGGTATGCCGATCGCCGACGATCCGGCCACGCTGGCGCTGCTGGCGCTGGCGGAACGGGTCGCGGCGAGCGAGATCCCGGTACTGGTCGAAGGGCCGACCGGCACCGGCAAGGAAGTGCTGGCGCGGTTCCTCCACGCCGCGAGTCCGCGCGCCGCCGGGCCGTTCGTTGCCGTCAACTGCGCCGCCATGCCCGAAGCGATGCTGGAAGCGCTGCTGTTCGGCCACCGCAAGGGTGCCTTCACCGGTGCCAGCGAAGCGCACGAGGGGTTCTTTCGTGCTGCCGACGGCGGCACCCTGCTGCTCGACGAGATCGGCGAGCTGCCGCTTGCGCTCCAGGCCAAGCTGCTGCGCGCGCTCCAGGAAGGCGAGGTCGTGCCGATCGGCGCGACCGCCCCGATCAAGGTCGACGTGCGGGTGGTCGCCTGCACCAACCGCCACCTGCCGCGCGAGGTCGGGGAAGGGCGGTTCCGCGAAGACCTCTATTACCGCCTCAACGTGTTCCCCCTGCGGCTGCCCGCGCTGCGTGACCGCAGCCGCGACGTGGCACCGCTCGCTTTCGCCATGCTCCTGCGCCACGCGCCGACTGATGGCAAGGGCCGCTGGATCGCCCCGGAAGCGCTCGCCATGCTGCGCGCGCACCCCTGGCCGGGGAACGTGCGCGAACTCGAGAACGTCATGCGCCGCGCGCTCCTGCTGGCGGGCGAGCGGACCGTGATCGGACCGCAGGACATCCGCTTCGATGCGGCGGTGCGCCCGGTCGAGAGCGAGAGTGCGGCCGCGCCGGCTGCAAGCGCCGCCCGCCTGTCCGACATCGCCTTCCGCTCCGAAGCCGAGGCGATCCTGCGGGCCCTCGACCAATGCGGCGGCCATCGCGGCGACACCGCGCGCAGCCTGGGCATTTCGGAGCGCACCTTGCGCTACCGCCTCGCGCAGATGCGCGACAGCGGCCTTTCCGCACCCGCCTCGGCGCTCGCCGCCGCCGGAGGCCGGGCATGAACCCGGTCGGCGGCGCGCCCGGTCTGCAAGGGGTGCTGGCGCTGCGCCAGCAGATACTCGAGCGCAACGAGGGCCTGCGCGATCTGCAGCAGGCGACCCAGGCCGGCGCGCCGGCAGCGGCGGCAACCGGCCCTGCCGCCAGCCCGTCACCCGTCGATTTCGGTGCCACGCTCAAGGGCGCGCTGGAACAGGTCAACGCCGCCCAGTCGCGCGCGAGCGAGCTCGCCGCCGCCTACGAGCGCGGCGAAGTGACCGACATCGCCCAGGTCATGGTCGCGCGGCAGGAATCGGGCATCGCCTTCGAGGCGACGCTGCAGGTCCGCAACAAGCTGCTGTCCGCCTACCAGGACATCATGCGGATGGGAGCATGATAGATGTCTGACGGTTCTCCCCCGATGGCGCTTGCGCCGGTTCCGCCGCCGCCGGCACCCGGCGACTGGGCCGGGCGCGCCCGCTCGTTCCTGGCCCAGCCGGCGCTGCGGCGCAGCCTGCCCGCGCTCGCCGGGCTCGGCGCGCTGGGTGGGGCGGGGCTGCTCTACCTCATGCTCGCCGAAGGGCCGCAGCGCACGCTCTATAGCTCGCTCAGCGATGCCGAGCGCGCCGAAGTCGTCGCGGCGCTCGACACCGCCGGGATCGGCTACACCATCGACAATGGCACCGGCGCGCTGAGCGTGGGCGAGGACGACCTCTATCGCGCGCGGATGCTCGTCGCGAGCGAGACCGCGCTGGCGACCCCGGAGAGCGGTGCTGCGATGCTCGATTCGATCCCGCTCGGGGCCAGCCGCACGCTCGAAGGCGAGCGGCTGCGGCTGGCGCGCGAGCGCGAGCTGATGCTGACGATCCAGGAGATCGACGGGATCGAGGCGGTGCGGGTCCATCTCGCCACGCCCGAACGTTCCGTCTTCGTGCGCGAGAACGCCGCGCCGAGCGCCTCGGTCATGGTGCGGCTGGCGCGCGGGCGGACGCTGACGCCGGATCAGGTCGATGCCATCACCAACCTCGTCGCGGCCTCGGTTCCGGGCCTCCAGGGGCAGGCCGTGCGGGTGGTCGACCAGAACGGCCGGCTCCTCTCGGCCGATCGGGACGGCGCAGCCGAGGGTCTCTCGCTCCAGCGCGAGCATGAGGCCAAGCTGCGCGAACAGATCGACAAGCTGCTGATCCCGCTGCTGGGTGAAGGCAACTTCTCCAGCGAGGTCCAGGTGGAGATCGCCCGCGAGGAAAGCACCTCCGCGCGCGAGACCTACGACAAGGAAGGCGTGATCCAGAGCGAGGCCGAGAACCGCAGCCTGCGCAGCAGCGCGGGGCCGGTCGGCGGCATCCCGGGGGTGCTCGCCAACACGCCCCCGGTGCCCGGAGAACTCGTTCCCGGTGCGCCGCAGGGCACGCAGCCTGGCCAGGGCACGCCCGGCACTGACGAGGAGACCAGCGCCCGCCGCAGCTATGCCCTGGGGCGCGAGGTTGCCGTGACCAGCGTCGCCCCCGGCGGCGTGGAACGGATCTCGGTCGCCGTTGCGGTCAGCCAGGAGGCGCTCAAGAAAATCGCCCCCGCCAACGAGGCCCGCCTGCGGGCGCTGGTGGAAGCGGCGGTGGGCGCCAACGCTCAGCGCGGCGACCAGGTCAACGTCATGGTCGGCAAGTTCGAGCCGGCGGCGATCGAGCCCGTCCCGTTCTACGAAGCGCCGTGGTTCGCCACCGCGCTGCGCTATGGCTCGGCCATGCTCGCGCTGCTGCTGGTGCTGCTGTTCGGGGTGCGGCCGCTGCTGGCGATCCTGCGCGGCAGGACCGAACAGGCTGCCGACGCTGCCGATGAGACGGCTGAAGGCGGGGACGGTGAAACGACCTCCGAAACTGCGCCGGAGCGCGACCTTTCGCTTGCGCCGGTCGACGGGGACCGCCTGCGCGAACAGGTCGCGCTCGCCCGTCAGCTGGCGGTCGAGCAACCCGACCGCGCGGTCATGGCCTTGCAGCGGATGCTCGCCGCTCCGGCGGATCAGGGAGCCGGACGATGAGCGCTGTCGCCCCCATTGCCGCCAGCGAATGCGCCGCGGTGTTCCTGATGCTGCTCGGAGAGGACGAGGCGGCGGCGCTGCTGGCGCGGCTCGGCCCGGACGAGCTGCAACGGGTCGGCACCGCCATGGTCCGCCTCGGCGAGGTCGAGCCGGCGCAGATTGCCGAGGCGATCAGCGGCTTCGTTGCAGAGGCCGGCAGCGCCGCTCTGCCGGCGCAGGGACGGCAGGAACTGGTCGGCACCCTGCTGGAGCGGGCGGTCGGCACGGTCCGCGGCGAAAGCCTGATGCAGCGGATCGTGCCCGAGGCCCGCCCGCGCGCAGTCGAGATCGCCCGCTGGCTGGCCCCGCCGGTCCTCGCCGGGCTGGTCGAGGAGGAGCACCCGCAGGTCGTGGCGGTGCTCCTGCTGATGCTCGAGGCGGAGGCCGCGGCCGAAGTGCTGGCCGCTCTGCCGCCGGCCTTGCAGGCGGCGGTGGTCGAACGGGTGGCGCGGCTGGAGAAAGTCACCGGCGAGGCGGTTTCGCTGCTCGACACCGTGCTCGGCGCGCGCATCGCGCACCGCTTCGGTGCTGCCGCGCTGAGTGTCGGCGGTGCACGCGATGCGGCCAACCTGATCAATCTTGCCGGCGGCCAGGTCGGCCGCACCGTCATGCCCGAAATCGAGCGCCGCGACAGCCCGCTGGCGCGCGCGATCGAGGCCGAGATGCTGACCTTCGAGATGCTGTTCCTGCTCGACCCGCAGGCCATGGGCCGCCTCCTGCGCGATGTCGACAACAGCCACCTTGTCACCGCGCTCAAGGGGCTGGAGGAGGAGGAGCGGACGCCGTTCTTCGCTGCCATGTCGAGCCGCGCGGCAGACGGCGTGCGCGACGAGATCGAACTGCTCAGCCGGGTTCGCCGCAACGATGTGTTGACGGCGCAGAAGGCGATCGTGGAAGTCGCGCGCCGCCTGCGCGACGAAGGCGAGATCACGCTGGGGGCGGGCGATGGCGAGTTTGTCTGAGCTGATCGCCGGCGGGGATGCCGCGCACCCGGTACCTGGCTGGATGACCGCGCTAGGCGGCCCGTCCGGCTTCACCGAGCGGCCGCTGATGCCGCCCGCGACGCGCCCCTCGGCAGACCCGGCCGGCCCCGATGCCGGTGCCGGGCACGAACGGGCGCTGGCCGAAGCCCATGCCCGGGGCATGGCCGAAGCGCGGGCCGCCTGCGAGGCGGAACGCGCTGCGCACGAAGCCGCGCGCGGCGGGCTCGCGCTTGCCTTCGCGCAGCTCGACCAGGCGGCCCGGCTGGCCCTGCGCCAGCAGCTGACCGAGACGGTCGCCGCGCTGTGCGAGCAGGTGATCGAACCGGCGCTGATCGACCACGGCGCGCTGGAACAGCGCTGCACGGCCCTGGCCGAGGCGCTGGGCGAGGCACCGGCGGCCTGCACGCTCCACCTCCACCCCGATGACCTCGCGCTGCTGTCGTCCGCGACCCGCGAGCGCTGGTCCGTGCGGACCGACCCGGCACTCGCGCGCGGCTCGCTTCGCCTCGAGGGCGGCGAGGGCGTGGTTGCCGACGGGCCGGACGAGTGGCGCCGGGCGATCGCGGCGGCGCTGGGCGCATGATCGCGCTGCTCGACGAGGAGCTGCGGCGTCTGGCCGCCGGGCGGGTGGCGCTGGCCCCGGAACGCATGGGCCGGGTGGTGCGCTGCGATGGCGGCCTGCTCGAAGTGTCCGGCCTGCCGGCACCGGTCGGCACGCTGTGCCGCATCACCGGCGATGGCGACGGGCCGGAAAGCACTGCCGAGGTGATCGGCTTCCGCGCCGGGCACAGCGTGATGATGCTGCTCGGCGACAGCGCCCGGCTTCATCCCGGCGCGCTGGTCCGGGCCGAAGGGCAGCCGGGAATGGTGCGCGTGGGCGAGGCCCTGCTGGGCCGTGCGGTCGACGGCAACGGCCGACCGCTCGATGGCGGCCCGCGCCCGCTGTGCGATGCCCTCTGGCCGCTCGGCGGCAAGCGCGAAGGCGCGCTCGAACGCGGCTCCGTGACCGAACCGTTCGACAGCGGCGTGCGCGCCATCAACGCGCTGACCACGGTGGGCGTGGGGCAGCGGGTCGGGATCATGGCCGGGTCGGGCGTGGGCAAGTCGGTGCTGATCGACATGATTGCGGACGCCGGCGAGGCCGACGTGACAGTCATCGCCCTGGTGGGAGAGCGGGCGCGCGAGGTGTCCGACTTCGCCCGCCGCCATCTCGCCGGCCCGCGCGGGGCCCGCACCGCGCTGGTGGCGGTCCCCGCCGACCACGCGCCGAACCTGCGCCTGCGCGGCGCGCAGTTCGCCTGCGCGCTGGCCGAACATTTCCGCAGCAAGGGGCTGAAGGTCCTGCTGATTCTCGACAGCCTGACGCGCCTGGCCCATGCCGCCCGCGAGATCGGCTTCCTGCTCGGCGAGCCGGGCGCGGCCCGCGGCTATCCTCCGTCCGCGCTGGCGGCGGTGACGCGCCTGGTCGAACGGGCGGGCAATTCGGCGAGCAGCGGCGGCTCGATCACCGGGTTCTACACCGTGCTCGCCGATGGCGACGACCAGGCCGATCCGGTGGTCGATACCGCCCGCGCCATTCTCGACGGGCATCTGGTGCTCTCGCGCGAGCTGGCGCAGCAAGGGCACTATCCGGCGATCGACATCCCTGCCTCGCTCAGCCGGGTGATGGACGCCATGGTCACGCCCGAGCACCGCGCCGACGCCCGCGCCTTCCGCTCGCTGGTCGCCACCTGGCAGGCCAACCGCGACCTGGTGCTGATGGGGGCCTACCGCGCCGGGACCGATCCGCAGCTTGACCGGGCGATGGCGATGAAGGACCGGCTCGACGCCTTCCTCCAGCAGGAGCCGCACGAGCGCGCCAGCCTGGGGGCGAGCGTGGCCCTGCTCCACGACGTTCTCGCCCTTGGCTGACCGGGGCGCCTTGCTGGCACGGCTGGAGCGGCTGCGCGCGGTCGAGCGGCACGAGGCCCTGGCCCGGCTTGCCGCGCGCCAGGCCGAGCAGCAGCGGATGGAGGAGGTTGCACGGCGCAGCCGCGCGCTTGCCGGCGACGGAGCGGTCGGGCCCGGTCCGGTCGTGGCGGCCGATCTGCGCGCCGGGCTGGCGTTCCGCGCCCGGCTGACGGGGCTGATCGCCGACGCCGAGCGGCTCGGCAGCGCCGCCAGCGCGGCCGAGAGCACCGCCCGCAGCCTGTTCGTCGAGGCCGACCGCCGGCTCGACCGGGTGCGCGATCAGCGGCTCGCCGAACAGGCGAAGATCGAAACGGCGAAATTGGCACGAGCCTTGCTGGGAGACAGTCGGAAACAACGCAGGACCGACTGATGTACGCCGCCAACCTGTCCGTTCTCATGCCGACGACGCCGGACCAGCCGGCCGTGGCCCCCACGCTGGTGGTCACTGGGCCTGTGCGCCCCTTTCCCGAACTGCTGGCAGCGATGGCCCCGGGCAGGAGCGCTGTGGTGCCTCCGGTGGCGCAAACGCCGATCGCCGGTGCGCAGGTGCCGGCGGAAGGGCGGCTGTTCGCGGGCACCGGTGCGCCCGCGGCAGGAGCCGCAGATCAGGACGCAGCCGGGCTGGAAGCGGGAACCGGCAATTTCCTGCCGGAACCGGCAGAGCCGGCGGGCGAGGCCGGCAGTCTCCTGCCGGTCATCCTCACCCACCCCATGCCGGCAGCGCCCCCGGTTGCGCCCGTTCCGACTGACTCGATCCGTCCGGAAGGCGACACCGCAGTCGCCGGGCCCGCCCGCCCTGGATCATCCGCCGCCGGCCCCGTGCAGGCCGCGTCGCAGCCAGTGGCGCAGATTGTGCCGCAGACCGTGCCGCAGCCGGTGCCGTCCGTGCTGCTGGCGGCCCCCATGCCGCAGCTCGAGCCGCGCGGGGCGGGAGCAACTTCTGCCGCGCCGGTGCCAGCCGCGGCGATGGCGCTGCAACCGGCCGCCGGGCCTACGCCCGCGCTGCCGGGCCAGCCCGGCACCGAGCTGCCGGGGGTCGAGCCGGGACCCGGGCCGGCGGATGCGAAGGGTGCCCGAGACGCCGGCACGCCGCCGGAGGAAACGTCGCCGCCAGTCTCCTCTCCGGCGCGGACGGCGGAGGCAGCGGCGGCTCCGTCGGTCCTGCGCGATCTCCCCGCTGCACCCGCCGCCGCTGCCGCTGCGCCTTCCGCGCAGCCGCGCGAGCCGCTGCCCGGCGAACAGCTCGAGCGGCTGGTCGAAGTGCTCGCCCACGCGCGCGAAGCCGGCAAGGGCGCACGCAGCGACCTGCTGGTGCGGCACGGCGAGTTCGGCACCGTGGCGATCCGGATCGACCAGGGCGACGGCGAGCTGCGGGCCACGCTCACCGCGCGCGATCCCGGGCTGGCCCCTGCGATCGTCGCGGCACTGGCCGAGCGCGGCGCGACCCAGACGCACGATCAGCCGCAGCGCGGCAACGACAACGCTGGGCAGTCGGGCGGCCATGCCGCGCAGGGCCAGACCCAATCCGGACAGGGTGAACACCGCCAGCCCGGGCAGCGCCATGCGGAGCCCCGCGCGGCGCAGGCGCATGACAACGCCCGCAATAGCCCGGATCATGAGCGCGACGGTGCGCCAGCGGGCAGCGAAGACCGGTCCGGGCACAGCAGCGGCAGCGCCGGCCGGTTCGCCTGAACCATCGATTGAGACAGGAAGGACGAGAGATCCATGGCCAAGGCCAAGACAACCGATGAACCGGCAGGGTCCGGGGGCAAGATGAAGCTGGTGCTGATCGCCGTTGCCATGCTGGCGGTGGGGGCGGGCGGCGCGTACGGTGCTTTCGCTTCGGGGCTGCTCGGCGGCCATGCCGACGCCGGCCCTGACCTGCCGCGCCCGGTGATGAAGGGGGTCGAGGACCCCTATGCCCCGCCGGCCGACACCAAGGGCAAGGGCGGCGAGGTCGAGCAGGTCTATGGCGAGGGCGGCAGCGAATACCGTCGGCTCTACTACAGCTTCGAGGAAGGCTTCACCTCCAATCTCGCCGATTCGACCGGGCTGGTCCAGATCACGCTCGCCGCCTCCACCACCTATGACGGGCGGGTGCTGCAGTGGCTCAAGCGCCACGAGCTGGCGATCCGCTCCGCGGTCCTGGTCGAGCTGGCCTCGACACCGGAAGACGATGTCTACTCGGTAGAGGGCAAGCAGCGGTTGCAGCAGCGCCTCGTCAAGGCGATCAACCGCGTCCTGACCGAGCAGGAAGGGTTCGGCGGGGTCGATGCAGTGCACTTCCGCTCGTTCCTGGTCCAATGAAGCAGCAGCGCCAGTTCATCGCCGAACGGGTGGCGGTGCAGCACTGCGCCGAGCTGCTCGGCCGCGCGCAGCCGCCGTTCGACATGGGCACGGCGTGCGCCGAATTCGCTGCTGCGCTCGCGCTGGCGCTGCCAGAGCGGCTTCAGACCCTGCTGCTCGGGCCGAAGGGGTCGGTCGGAAACGGTCCGGCGGAAGCGCTCGTCGCCAGCGCGCTGGCGGGCCGCTGGTCGGGCCCGTCGCTCCACTACGCGCTCGCCACCGCGCGCGAGGGCGAGGCGTTCGTGGTCTCGTTCGACAATGCCACCGCGCTTTCGCTGACCGACCGGATGTTCGGTGGCTCCGGCGGCCCGGTGGCGCAAGCGCCCGCAGTGCTGCCGCAGTCGGCCATGATGGCGGTCGAGCGCCTGGTGCGCTGCTTCGCCGAAGCGCTGGCGGACACGCTCGGCGCGGAGCTCCCGGCGGGCGCGATCAGCGCCAATCCGTCGTTCCGGCGGCTGGGAGCGTTCCGTCCCAACGACCGCTGCCTCACCTGGACGTTCACGGTGCAGCAGGACGGGCACGAGCCGTGGAACCTGCGCCTGACCGTGGCCGATGCGGTGCTCCGGCCACTGCTCGAGCAGGGCATGACCGGCGGTCCCGCGCGCGGTGCCGGCACGATGCGCGAACCGCAGCACGAGCCGTTCGGCACCATTCCGCTGCCGCTGACCGCCGTGCTGGCCGAGCTTCGCCTGCCGCTCGCGACGCTGGCCTCGCTTGCCCCTGGCCAGACCATTCCCTTCGCCCCGCGCCGCGAGGTTCCCCTCGTGGTCGGCGGTCGCACCATCGCGGCCGGCACGATCGGCGCGCTCGACGAGCGGGTCGCGCTGCGGCTCGTGCGCCTGACCTGATCCTGGAGACCTGACATGACAGCCACTTCCCACCATCTCGGCCTGATCGGCGACGTTACCGTCAGCCTCAGCGTCGAACTCGGGCGCACCGAAATGGCCCTGCGCGAGGTGCTCGCGCTGGGCGAGGAGAGCGTGGTCGCGCTCGACCGGCTGACCGACGAGCCGCTCGACGTGCTGGTCAATGGCAAGCCGATCGCCCGCGCGGAGATCGTCGCGGAAAACAACCGCTTCGCGCTGCGGATCGTCGAGCTGGTCGGCGCCTCCGGCCCCTCGGCGCAGCTGCCGGAAAGGGCCGCCTGATGGGCTGGTATCTCGCCAAGATGCTGCTGCTGGTGCCCTTGCTGGGGCTGATGATCTGGGGCAGCCTCAAGCTGACCCAGCGGGTGCAGCAGAAGCTGACCGGCACCGCGGGCCAGGCCCAGCGCGCGCGACTGGTCGAGACCACCTTTCTTGGCCCCGGCCTGAGGCTGGCGGTGATCGAGTTCCGCGGCCGGGAAATCCTGCTCGGCTGCACCCGCAGCGGCCTGACCCGTCTGGCCGAGGCACCGCTGGCCGGGGAGGCGGGGGAATGATCGTCCGTCTCGTAATCGTGCTGGGCGTGTTCGCCGCGCTGGCGCTGCCCGATGCGGCGATGGCCCAGCCGGGGCTGGGCGGCGCGCTCGACCGGGCGCTGGCGGCCTCGCCGACGGCGGATTCGACACCGCTGTCGCTGTCGCTGCAGATCCTGCTCCTGATGGGGCTGCTCACGATCCTGCCCGCGATCGTGCTGATGATGACCAGCTTCACCCGCATCCTGATCGTGCTGTCGATCCTGCGCCAGGCGCTGGGCCTCCAGCAGAGCCCGCCCAACCAGGTGCTGATCGGGCTGGCGCTGTTCCTGTCGCTGTTCGTCATGGCGCCCACGCTGGCGCAGGTGAACGCGCTCGCCATCGAGCCCTACGCTGCCGGAACTCTGTCGGGCGAGCAGGCGATCGCCGCCGCGGCCGAGCCGTTCCGGGTCTTCATGATGAGCCAGACCCGCGAGGCCAATCTCGCCATGTTCGCTGATATCGCCGGGGCCGGCACGTTCTCCGGGCCGGACGACGTGCCGTTCTCGATCCTGCTGCCCGCATTCGTCACCAGCGAGCTGGAGACCGCGTTCCAGATCGGCTTCATGCTGTTCCTGCCTTTCCTGGTGATCGATCTCGTCGTCGCCAGCGTGCTGATGAGCCTGGGCATGATGATGCTCTCGCCCACGATCGTCTCGCTGCCGTTCAAGCTGCTGCTGTTCGTGCTGGTCGATGGCTGGGCGCTGCTGATGGGCAGCCTGGCGATGAGCTTCGGGTAGGAGGCGGGCGATGACAGGCGATACCGCGCTGCTGGCGCTGATCGACCGGATGCTGTGGATCACCGCGCTGATTGCCGGGCCGATCCTGCTCGCGGCGCTGGCCGTGGGGCTGGTGGTGGGGATCATCCAGGCGGCCACTTCGGTCAACGAGCAGACGCTTACCTTCGTGCCCAAGCTGGCGGTGATCGCGCTGGTCATGGTGCTGATGGGCGGATCGATGATGGCTCTGCTGGGCGATTTCCTGCGCGAGATCTTCGCCCAGATCGGCACGCTCGCCCGCTGATGCAGGCCGCGACCCTCGCCTTTGCGCTGTTCGAGCAGGAGTTGCCGGAAGTGCTGTTCCTGTCGATCCGGGCCGGGGCCGCCATGCTGGCGGCGCCTCTGTTCGGCGCGATGAGCGTGCCGGTGCAGCTGCGTGCCTTCTTCGGAGTGGCGCTGGCGGTGTTCGTGCACCAATGGTTGCCGCTGCCCGCCCTGCCCGACCTTTTCAGCATGGCCGGGCTGGTCGCGATCCTGCAGGAAGTGGCCGTTGGCTTCGCCATGGGCTTCGTGCTCCAGATCGCCTTCGCCATTCCGCTGATCGCGGCCGAGCAGATCGCCGGCACGATGGGCATGGCCATGGCCACGTCCGTCGATCCGGCCAGCGGTTCGCAATCGGGCGCTATCGGGCAGATGTTCAGCCTGACGCTGATCTTCGTGTTCCTCGGCATCGGCGCGCACCTGCTGTGGTTCGAACTGCTGCTGGAGAGCTACCGGGCGCTGCCGCCGGGGCCGCTGGTGCTGGGGGCTGACGCGATGCAGCGCATCGTCGCGTTCGGCGGGCAGATGCTGACGACCGCCGCCGCAATCGCGCTGCCGGTGGTGCTGGTGCTGCTGCTGGTCCAGATCGCCACCGGGGTGCTCAGCCGCTCGGCTCCTTCGCTCAACCTGTTCGCGCTCGGCCTGCCGGCGGGCGTCCTCGCCGGAATCGCCGCGCTGATCGCGGTGCTGCCGGTGGTGATCGACCAGTTTGCCGAGGTCGCCCGCACGGCTGTCGACGAGGCGGCCGCGGTGGTCGCCCGATGAGCGAGCAATCCGCCGGCGAGAAGACGTTCGCTCCGAGCGAGAAGCGCCTGCGCGAGGCGACCCGCAAGGGCGATGTCCTGCGCTCGAAGGAACTGGCCACCGCCGTTGCCACGATCGCCGGCCTTGCCACGCTGGTGGCGACCGGCCCGTGGCTGCTTTCCGGGATGGAGGAAGCGATGCGCGCAGGGCTGGTGTTCGACAAGGCGGACCTCGCCCGCTTCACTCCCCTGACCATCGTCGTACTGGCGATGAAGGCCGTGCTGCCGCCGCTCATGGTGATCGGAACGGTCGTGCTGGCCGCCACCATTGCCGCGCAGCTGGCGTTCGGCGATGGCCGCTGGATGGGGGCGAACCTTGCGCCCAAGGGCTCGCGGCTCGACCCGATGCAGGGTCTCAAGCGGATGTTCGGCGTCCACGGCCTGATCGAGCTGGGCAAGGGCCTGCTCAAGATCGGTCTGCTCGGCGGCATCGCCTGGTGGTGGGCGGACGGCCAGGTCGCGGCACTGCTGGGGCTCGGCCGCGGCGATCTCGAGACCCAGCTCGGCGCGGCCTGGCAGGCCGGTCTCGACCTTATGGTCGCGCTTGCTTTCGGGCTGGTGCTTATCGCCCTCGTCGACTGGCCGATCCAGTATGTCCAGCGGCAGAAACGGCTGAAGATGACGCACCAGGAAATGCGCGATGAGGCCAAGGAAGCCGAAGGCTCGCCCGAGCGGCGCATGGCCCAGCGCCAGCGTCAGCGCGAGCTGGCGCGGGGCGGGGTGGCCGGGGCCGTCAGGGAGGCGCAGTTCATCCTAGTCAACCCGACGCATTATTCCGTGGCGCTCGCCTACGATCCTGCGCTCGCGCCGGCTCCGGTGGTGCTGGCGAAGGGACGCGGCGAAAAAGCCTTGGCGATGCGCGAGCTCGCAGCCGAGTACGGGGTGCCGGTGCTCGAATACCCGGCGCTGGCCCGCTCGGTCTACTTCACCACGCGCGAAAACCAGGTGATCCGGGAGGAGCTCTACATCGCCATTGCCGCGCTGGTCGCGTTCGTCATGGCGCTGAAGCGCGGCGATCATCCGCCGCGCCCGCAGGTGGAGGTGCCGGTCACGCTCCGCTTCGACGCCGAAGGGCGGCCGGCGCGGCCTTAACCGGCGCGCCGCAGAGCCGTTCTCGTCTGCATGGACAGCAGCACTTCCTCGCTCGTTTCGCGCCTCGGCGGTGGCAGCGGGGTCGACATGGTCAAGCTGGCCAGCGATCTTGCCGACGCCCGCTACGCCACGCAGATCGCCCGGCTGGAGGCCCGCAACGAGGCGCTGGAAGCGCGGGTCTCCGCCGCCACGCAGCTGCGCGGCCAGTTCTCCCAGCTTGCCGGGGCGCTCGGCGACCGCATCCGCACCGGCGACCTCTCGCCTCAGCCGAGCATCGGCAATGCCGCCGTTGCCAGCGTGTCGGTCGCACCCGGCAACAATCCGCGCGGGAGCTACAGCCTCGAAGTGACGCAGCTCGCGCGCGGGCAGATGCTGGCGCTGCCCGGGCCGGCCACTGCGACGGACCCGGTGGGCGAGGGCACGCTGACGATCCGGTTCGGCACCGTCGATGGCACGAGCTTCGCCGCCGACACCGAGCGTGACCCGGTCGAACTGACGATCGCTCCTGGCGAGACGCTCGCCCAGGTGGCGGCGCGGATCACCGGGGCCGATGTCGGTCTGTCGGCCTATGTCGTGAGCGGGGCCAGCGGGCCGCAGCTGGTGGTCAAGGGCGGCGAGGGTGCGGCCAAGGCTTTCGTGGTCGAGACGATCGCTTCCGACCCAGGGAGCGCGCTCGCGGGGCTGGGGTGGAGCCCGGCCGCGGACAGCGGCCAGCAGCGCCAGAGCGCGCAGGATGCCGCCTTCCTGCTCGATACCGTGGCGATGACCAGCGCCACCAATCGCGTGACGGGTCTGCCCGAGGGGATGCAGTTCGACCTCAAGGCGACCAACGCCGGCGCGCCGACCACGATCGGCTTCGCTGACCGCAGCGCGCAGGTGGCCTCGGTCATGAACGACTTCGTCAGCGCGCTCAACGACATTGCCGGGCAGCTGCGCGAACTGGGCGATCCGCTCTCCGGCGACCTCGGGGCCGATCCGGGGCTGCGGGCGCTGCGCGGCGCGTTCGCATCGCTGTCGAGCACCGTGGTCATGCCCGATGCAGCGCCGGGCGAGCCGCGCACGCTGGGCGATCTGGGCCTGTCGCTCAACCGCGACGGCAGCTTCCGGATCGACAGCGCACGCCTCAACCGCACGCTCGCCGACAGCCCGGACGGCGCAGCGGCCATGTTCACCACCGGCCTGTACGGCGTGTTCGCCACCGTCGACCGGATGGCCCGCACCGCTTCGGCCGTCGGCGATCCCGGCTCGCTTGCCGGCTCGGCGGCGCGCTACAACGCGATGATCGCGCGCAACGAGGATGCGCTCGCAAAGATTGCCGACCAGCAGGAGCGGCTGCGCGAGCGCATGACCCGTGAGTTCGTCGCCGCCGATACCCGTATCGCCTCCTCCAATTCGACGCTGTCGTTCCTGCGCGCGCAGGTCGATATGTGGTCAGCGCGGAGCGAGTGACGTGCTGGCCCTGAAGGAGGATGCGGCGAGCGTCTATCGCCGGGTGGAGCTCGACGCGCGGATCGAAGGCAGCGACGGCGCGGGTCTGACCAGGGTGTGCCTGGAACGCGCGATCGCCGACATTGCCCGCGCCCGCACGGTTGCCGACCGGGCCGCGCGCGCGGAGGCGCTCGGCCGGGCCGGGGCGGCGCTGCTCGCGCTGCTGGAGGGGGTGGGGTCGGGCAATCCGCTGCGCGAGGCCCTGCTGCGCTTCTACGGCGGTGCGCGCATGGCCGTTCTGGCCTCGCTCAACCGCTTCGACCCGGACCAGCTGAAGACAGTCGAGCGCGACCTGGCCGACGTGCTCGCCCTGCTATAGGGGCAGGCACCGGAGGAGGCTGGGCCGGGCCGCTCAGCTGTCACAGTTGCCGAGCATCGCCCGCAGCCTGCCCAGCGCCTGCGCCTTGAGCTGGTGGACGCGCGGTACGCTCACTTCGAGCACCGCGGCAATCTCGGTCAGGTTGAGCTCCTCGACGAAGAACAGTTGAAGCACCAGTTGCAGCCGCTCGGGCAGTTCGGCCACCGCCGCCGTCAGCTGTTCGCGGTCGTCGAGCGCGGCGAGCTGTTCGAACGGATCGGGGGTATCGTCGGTGAACGCGGTGCCGTGTGCCTCGCCCTGGCAGTCGTCGATCGGGACCAGCCGGGTCTGGCCCTGTTCCATCGTCCGCAGGGCTGCCGCGTCACACTCCAGCTCGGCGCACAGCTCCGCCGGGGTGGGCGCGCGGCCCAGCAAGCCGGTCAGCCGGCCGACTGCGGCCTCGTAGAGCTGCCGCCGGCGCAGCGCGCCCCGGCTGTCGGGCATGGCGCGGCGCAGCAGGTCGACCATCGCGCCGCGCACCCGAACCTTGGCATAGGCGGCAAAGCCGTCGTCGGGCGCGGCACCGTGACGGCGCGCGCATTCCGTCAGCGCGACGAGCCCGGTCTGGATCAGATCCTCCACCTCCACGCTCTCGCGGCCCATGGCGTGGACATGCCAGGCGGTGCGCCGGACGAGCGGCAGGAACCGGCGAACCCGGTCCTCCACCAGCCCGCGCGGGGCAGTGCCGAGCGGTACGGCGAATGCAGTCTGGTCGTGCTTCATGCGGCGAGCATCTCCGGTTCGAGATTGGGCAGGGGCGCGGCCGGCGCGCCGATCACTTCGATCACGTCGACCGGCTGCGTCGGCGGCAGTTCATTGAGCGACAGCACCAGCGCGCGCGGCACCCGGTTGCGCAGCAGCGCGGCGAGCGCGCGGCGGGCGGGCGGCTGGACGATCAGTGCGACCGGCTCGCCGGTGGCCGCGACCACCGCGGCCATGCGCTCGGCGATCATCCGGCTGCAGTCCGGGTCGACCAGCGGCTGGCCGGTGGCCGGATCGACCATCCCGCCCAGGATCGCCGCTTCCAGCCCGGCGTCGAGCGTCGCGACATTGAGCGGGGCATCGGGCGGACAGACCTGGCCGACGATCCAGCCCCCCAGATCGGCGCGGACCAGATCGACCAGCGTGTTGAAGTCCTGCGTCTTCTGCAAGGCGAGCGCGAGGGCGGTGAATACCGGGCCGGGATGCGAAAGGGCGATCCCGTCGGCCACCAGCGCGCGCAGGAAGCGCGTCAGGGCGGCGAGCGACATCGGCTCCGGCGTGATCGCCTCGACGAGGCCGGGCACTTTTTCGCGCAGGCCGTCGAGCAGCGCGCGCACTTCCTCCGGCCCGAGCAGCGTCTCGATCCGGGCCAGCAGCAGCTGGTTGAGGTGGGTGGCGATCACCGTGCCCGGGTCAACCACGAGATATCCCTCGGCGATCGCCAGCTCGCGCGTGGCCGGATCGATCCACAGCGCCGGGCAGCCGAAGCTGGGGTCGAGCGTGGCCTCGCCGGCAAGGGCGACGCCTGCCGGCACTTCGCCGGTATCGATGGCGAGCAGGCGGTCGGCGCGCACTTCGCCCTGGCCCAGCGTGACCCCGCCCAGCCGGACGCGGTAGGCCTGCGGCGCAAGCTCGAGCGCGTCGGCCACCCGCAGTTGCGGCAGGACGAAGCCGAACTGGCGGGAAAGCTGCTTGCGGATGCCGGTGAGGCGCGGCAGCAGCGGAGCCTTGCGCGCCTCGTCGACCAGGTGGACGAGGCCGTAGCCCAGCTCCAGCGACACCAGCGTGTGGTCGGTCACGTCCTCGATCCCGAACACGTCGGGGCGGCGTTCCTCCAGCGCGAAAGCCGGCTCGGGCGGCGCGGCGGCGCGCTGGCGCAGGCGGTGCCAGGTGAACAGGCAGATCGCTGCGGCGGGCAGGAACAGCATTTGCGGCATGGCCGGAATCAGGCCGATCGCGCCCAGCACCAGCGCCACCGGCAGCCAGCCCTTGGGCTCGGCCACCTGGCCCCCGATCTGGCCGACGAGATCGCGCGAATCGGTCACTCGAGTGACGATCGCGGCGGCGGCTATCGACAGCAGCAGCGCCGGGACCTGCGTCACCAGCGCATCGCCCACGGCAAGGCTGACATAGGCGCGCGCCGCCTCGCCTGCGCCCATGCCGTGCGCAATCATGCCCAGCGCGAAGCCGCCGAACACGTTGACGGCCAGGATCAGCAGGCCGGCAATCGCATCGCCCTTCACGAACTTGGAGGCACCATCCATCGAGCCGTAGAAGTCGGCCTCCACCGCGACTTCGGCGCGCCGCTTGCGCGCGTCGTCGGGGGTCAGCAGGCCGGCGGCGATGTCGGCGTCGATCGCCATCTGCTTGCCCGGCAGCGCATCGAGCACGAAGCGGGCGGAGACCTCGGATATACGGCCCGCGCCCTTGGTCACGACGACAAGGTTGATGATCAGCAGGATCGCGAAGACGAACAGCCCGACGGCGAAGTTGCCGCCGATGATGAACTCGGCGAAGGCGGCGATCACCTGCCCGGCCGCATCCTCGCCTTCGTGCCCGTTGACCAGCACCACGCGGGTCGAGGCGACGTTGAGCGCGAGGCGCAGCAGCGTGGCGAACAGGAGGACGGTCGGGAAGGAGGAGAAGTCGAGCGGCTTCTGCGCGTTGAGCGCAGTGGTCAGGATGACCACCGAGATCGCCAGGTTGAGCACGAAGAACACATCGAGCAGCAGCGCCGGGATCGGCAGCACCATCAGCACGATCAGTGCGAGAATGCCGGCCGGCAGCACGAAGGCTCCGGGAAGGGTGGCGAAACGGGCCGTCACAGCCCCACGCTCCGCAGGCGGGCATAGGCGCGGCGGACGTGGTCACCGCTGGCCCCGTCGCCTGATCCCAGGCTCTGGGCGAGCAGTTCGCTCATCGGGCGCAGCCTGCCCGGTCCGCCGGGATAGGTCGCGGCAGCCTCGGCAAAGCCGGTGCGGGCGGCAACGAACGGGGCGGGCAGGTTCGCCCCGGGCGCGGCAAGCGGCATCGGCCCGGCGACTGCCGCCGCGCCGGGTTCGTCCATCGCGCGCGCCATCTTGCCACGCATCAGGTCCATCACGCCTGCGAGGCTGCGGGCCGAGCCGTCCCGCTCGTAGAAGATCGCCCGGTTGGCGGCGGCAGGTTTCGGGAACAGGGCTGCGGCCGACTGCGCCGGATCGTCCTGCAGGGCGGAGAGGAACCGGCCGGCCCCGGATGATCCGAGGAAGTGCGCCAGATAGAGCTCGCCCGCGTCCGGCTCGCGGCCCAGAATCGGCATCAGCTCCGCCCGGTTGTCCTGCGCCAGTGCGCCGGCCATGACCGAGGCGAGCGCGGGATCGTGGCGCAAGGCCAGGATCTGCTCGCGCATGGCCGGATCGGCGACGAACGGCCCGCCCGCGCCTTGCCCGATGTGGGCGGCGAGATGGCCCATGCCATGCGCCGGCCCGTGCTTTCTCACGGTGGCAAGCCAGGTCGATTCGATGAACTGGAACAGCCCGCTGGCGCTGGAGGTGCGGGCCTTGGCCGCGGGGTCCAGGCCCGATTCGACCCGCGCCTGCGCGAGCAGGAAGTCAAACCCGATCCCGGTGCGGGCCGCACCCTGCGCGACGGCAGCCCGCACCGGGTGGGCGGGCGGTTGGATGGCAGGTGCGATACGGCTTTCGCCCACGGCGGGCTCCCTGGCTCAGACGGTCTCGTTCCGTCCGAAGCTCAGAAGCAAGGGGCGTGCCAAACCTCCCGAGGTGGCGGGTTCAGGCGGCGCGCGAGGCGCTGTAGATGCGCGTGGTGCCGGCCAGCGCGTCGATCCGCGTCGCGACCTGGGCCGCAAGCAGGTTGCGGACGCGCCGGTTGATCTCGTTGAGCGCGCGGGCCTGTTCGGCCAGGGCGCGGCACTCGCCCGCGTCGGGCAGGGGGCCGGCCGGCGCAAGCTGTCCGCACAGCTCCTGCTTCTCCTGCGTCGCGGCGAGCAGGGCTTCGATGTCGAGCGCGGCAAGCGCCTGCCGCTCGCTTTCCAGAACGGCAATCATTTGCCGCAGCTGTGCCGCAGTTTCGCTCGAAGTCATGCCTGGCCTCCCAGCACCAGCCGTGCGGCGATGATCGCGTCGGCGATCCGCGCCGGGACCACCGGGTAAGTGCCGTCGCGCAGGGCGGAGCGGATTTCCGCCACCCGGTCGGTATCGACGGGTGCGCCGGAGGAGGCCAGTTCGCCGCTCATCTCGATCTCGATGCCAGGGGCAGGCGCGCGCGCTGTCGTTGCAGGCGCGGTATGGTCGCGCGCCTCGTGCGGTGTGCCGGCGGCCTGCCGGGTGGGGGCGACCGCGGCCGTCTTGCGGATGTCGATCGGCGACATGGGGGTCTCCTGCGCTGTCCTCGGGCACAAGGACGACCGCGCGGAAGCCGGATTAAGGGGTCGGAAAGACTCGCGCGCGTGCCGGCACTCAGTGCAGCGGGATCTCGGCCAGCCCGGGCTGGACGATCCGGGCGCGGACCGGGTTGCCGCCGGCGGCCACCCGCACTCCGATCCAGTCGCCTACCGCGCCCGCCTCGAGCGCCTCGGCCGGGCGGCGGATGGCGAAGCCGCGTCCCGTGACCGCGACCGTCAGGCTTTCTCCGCGACGGACCACTGGCGCGGAGGCCGCGGCGGTGGACGACGGCCCGGCAACAAGGTTCACGAACACCCGCCAGCCGCCCGGTTCGGGGCAGGCAACCTGGACCGTGCGCCCTGGCGCGCCGTGCCAGCTTGCCGCCGGCGCGCTCGCGCAGGCGCGCAGCCGCAGCCGCCGGTCGACCGGCTCGCGCGCACCGCCGGGCTGGCCCAGCGCCGATCCGGTGAACCGTTCGACCAGCCGGTCGAGCGCAGCGGGATCGGTCAGCCCGGGCTGGGCCGCGGCGGGCATGGCGGCGGCCGCGAGCAGCAGTGCGCCGGCGGCATGGAAGCGGTTCGGTGTCGTCATCGTGACCTCCACTTGAACAAGTATCGCCTCGTGCGGTGCAAGCCGCGTGCCATGTGCCAGCAGGTGTTCGCGCGTACCCGGCGCAGCGGCCCGCGTTAACCATCCCGTGGCAAGCGGGGCCGGCAGCGCAGGGGGCGGACAGCATGGACCGGCCGCGCCGGACGAGGAGATACGCGCATGGGCTTGCACAACCCGGAACCCTTTGTCGGGGCCACAGGTTCGCTTGCAGCGGTGGAGCCGCTGCTCGACCGGCTGGAAGACACCATCCGCCGCTTCTCCGAGACGGCGGCGCGCGCCACGGCCGACACCGGCGCCTGCCAGCAACAGTTCCGCGACCGGATCGTCGCCGCCGAAGGCCGGGTTCCCGACGCACCCACCCGGGAGATCATCGACCTCGCCCGGACAATGCTGGAAACGCTGGGCCAGCTCGAGCGCAATATGCGCCGCAGCGAAGCGGAGACCGCGCAACTGCGCAGCGACCTCGAGCAGGCGCGGCGCGAGGCCAACATCGATGTCCTCACCGGCCTGCCGAACCGGCGCGCCTTCGAACGCGAGTACCTCCAGGCAGAGGAACAGGCCCGCACCAGCGGAACGTCGCTTCACGTCGCGATCTGCGATATCGACCGCTTCAAGAGCGTCAATGACCGCTTCGGACACGAAACCGGCGACGGCCTGCTGCGCGCCGTTTCGGGTGTGCTGAGCGAATGCGCCAGCGACGGCTGCTTTGTCGCCCGTCATGGCGGGGAGGAGTTCGTGCTGCTGCTGCGCGGGCTGAGCCGGGAGGAATCGCGCGACCGGCTGGAGCAGGCCCGCGCGGCGCTGGCCGAACGGCGCTTCATCTCGCGCCAGACCCGACAGCCGATCGGCCAGATCAGCTTTTCCGCCGGACTGGCGGATGTCCTCGCCGTCTGCAACCCGCGCGATGCCTTGGCGAACGCCGATGCCGCGCTCTACCGGGCCAAGGAAGCGGGCCGCAACCGTGTGGTCTGCGCCTGGGAGGCCGCCTGAGGCGCGTCGTAGGAGAACGAGGCAAGCACCTCGTTCTGCGCGCCCGGTTCCAGCACCAGCCGCGGCTCATGGCCGTGCCGCGCCGCTTCGCCCGCCATTCGCTGTGCCGCGGCAGAGACCCGGGCGTACTCGCCTGACCGGTATCGGCCGGTGACGGTAAGCTGCGCGCGTCCGTCGCGCCCTTCCTCGGCGAGCCAGCGGGCTAGCGAGAGGCCCCCGGCGTTCTCGCGATAGACCGCCAGTTCGGCCGCACGGGGGGAGGGGGCGACCGGCTTTTCGTCCGGCTCGCCGACCCGGCCACCGTCGCCGCCGCCGCTGGCCGCGAGGGTGGTGAGAAACAGGATCAGCGCCAGATCCGACAGGACCACCTGCCACGACGGCGCGGCACGCCGGGTCATGCCGCCATGTCCCGTACCACAGCGGGCTGTGCGCCGGATGAAGGCGCGGCGGAGCCGGGCGGACAGGCCGGCGCGACCTGCTGCGCCAGCCAGCCGATCAGCCGCTCGCGTGCGTCCTCCTCGGTCCGGCCGCGCCGCTCCACCAGCCCGGCCAGCGGCAGAAACACCAGGTGCGCGAGCAGCAGGCCGTAGAGGGTGGTGACAATCGCAGTGGACACCGCCGCCATCACCCCAGGCCCGCCCTCGATCCCGGCGGCGGGCAGCTGGCTCAGACCGACCAGTGTGCCGACGAGCCCGAAGTGCGGACCGAGTTCGGCCGCCTGTTCCAGCGTCGCGCAGGCACGGCGGCGGCGGTCTTCGCGGCGGGCACGGTGCTGTTCGTGCTGGACGATCAACGCGGAGACCGAGCGGTGGCGGGCAAGCGCAGCGGTGGCGTCGGCCAGCTCGCTGTCGGCGACCGGGGCCAGGCGTGCGCGGAGCACGCCGTCCTGGCGGATCGCCTCGACCTCGCCGGCGAGCGCGGCGCGCTGCGCGGCGAAGTCGAACCCGGGCGTCGCCAGGCCCGCTGTGACCCGCACGGTGTCGCGCATGTCGCGCCAGCCCGTGCGGGCAAGGGTGGCGGCGAGCGTTCCGCCGAGCACCAGCGCCGCGCCCGCAGGGTCGAACAGGTTCAGGATGGTCACGCAGGCGCTCCTCGTCACGTGCAGGCAAGAACGGCAGGCAGGGTGCCGCGATTAAGGGTGAACCTGCAGGGGCTTGCCGGTCCGCTTCGCCGGGCCGGCAAGGGCTTGCCGCCACCCCCTGCCGCCACCCCCAGCCGCCCGCCCGCTTCGCTCGCTGCACAGGCAGTTTGGCACGGCCCTTGCTGTGTAGCCGCCGGAGCCCTCCAACGGGCGCAAGCGAAAGGCAGGCAAGCCATGAGCGAGAGACTGTTCGGCATCCACGCGGCGGCGCTGGAACTGCGTTCGCAGCGCATGGGCGTGCTGACCGCCAACATCGCCAACGCGGCCACCCCGGGCTTCAAGGCGCGCGACATGGATTTCGCCGCTGCGCTCGCCGCCCGCAGCAACGGCGCCGACACCACCCGCGCGGTGGAGGGCAGCCTGCGCTACCGGGTGCCGGTGATGACCTCGGCGGACGGCAACACCGTCGACCTCGCGGGCGAGCAGATCGCCTTTGCCGAGAACGCGGTCGCCTACAGCGCGACGCTGTCCTTCCTCCAGGGCCGGGCCGAGACGCTCCGCCGCGCGCTCAAGGGCGAATGACCATGAGCGGCCAGGGCAATCTCTTTTCCCTCGTCCAGCGCGGAATGTCCGCACAGATGGTGCGGATGAACACGGCGACGTCGAACCTGGCCAACGCCGGTTCGGTGGCCGGCAGCGAGCAGGCGGCCTATCGCCCGCTGCGCCCGGTGTTCGCCGCCGAAGTCGACCGCGCCACGGGCATGGCCACGCCGCGCGTGGCCGCGGTCGTCACCGGTGAGGCCGCCCCGATCCGCAGGCACGATCCCGATCATCCGCTGGCCGACGCCGAGGGCCACGTCTGGGAAGCCCCGGTCGATGAGACCGGCGAGATGGTCGAGATCATGGAGAGCGCCCGCCACTACCAGAACCTGGTCGAGGCGCTGCAGACCGCCAAGCAGCTGATGCTCGACACGATGAGGAGTTCCTGACCATGACCCAGGCCGTCAACCCCGCACTCGCCGCGCTCAATGCGCCCGGCACCGTCCGCCAGCAGAGCGCGATGGGCAATCTCGACCAGGGCGACTTCCTGCGCCTGCTCACCGTGCAGCTGCGCCAGCAGGACCCGCTCGCCCCGGTCGACAACAAGGATATGCTGGCCCAGCTCGCGCAGTTTTCCGCGCTTGCCGGCAGCACCACCGCCAACGCGCGGCTCGGGGAAATCTCCGAGAAGCTCGATGCCCTGATCGCCGCGCAGGAACGCGCGGCGGCAGCCAGCCCCGCCACCCTTGTCAACGCCAGCTGAGGAGCCAGCCATGTCGTCCTTCTACACTTCCCTCAACGGGCTGCGTAACGCCGAGACCGATCTTGGCGTGATCGCCCACAACATCGCCAACGCCGAAACCAGCGGCTTCAAGAAGTCGAGCGCCCAGTTCGCCGACATCGTCGCCAACGGATCGGCATCCAACCCGCGCCTGGCGCGCGGAATCGGGGCAACGGTTTCGTCAATCACTCAGAACTTCAGCCTCGGCGCGGTCGAGCAGACCGGTCGCAGCCTCGACCTCGCCATCGACGGCGACGGGTTCTTCGCGGTCCGCAATGCCGAGACGGCCGAGGTCTTCTTCACCCGCAACGGCAATTTCCGCATCGACGGCAACGGCGTGCTGACCGATGCCACCGGCGCGCGGCTGCAGCTCACGCCGACCGATGCGGCAGGCGTAGTCACTGCCCCTGGCACGATCGTCGACGGGCAGGTGCCGGTCACAAACGGAGCCGGGGCCGAACTCGCCAATGTCACCATCGAGCGCAACGGCGTGGTGCTGGCCGCCTATGCCGATGGCAGCGTCGAGGCGGTCGGACGCCTGGCGCTGGCCAATTTCGTCGCGCCCGATGGGCTCAAGGCAACCGGGTCGAGCCGCTGGGAAGCGACCGGTATGTCGGGTGCGCCCGACTTCACGGTGCCGACGGTTGGCCGGGCCGGGCAGATCCTTTCGGGCGCGCTTGAACGCTCGAACGTGGACCTGGCCGAGGAGATGGTCGCGCTCATCACCGCGCAGCGCAACTTCCAGGCCAACGCCAAGGCGATCGACACCGCGACCCAGATTTCGCAGACGATCATCAATCTGCGGAGCTGATCGCCATGGACCGGCTGATCTACACCGCGCTTTCGGGAATGAACTCGGCGATGGACCGGCAGCGGGTGGTGGCGAACAACCTCGCCAACGCCTCGACCACCGGCTTCCGCGCAGAGGAGTTCTCGGTCACGCCGGTCACGGTGCGCGGGCCGCAGCTGGAAACGCGCAGCCTGGCGCAAGGGATGGTGCGCGGGGCCGACATGGCCGGCGGCACCGTGCGCCACACCGGTCAGCCGCTCGACATCGCGCTGTCCGGAAACGCGCTGATGGCGCTTCAGGCTGCTGACGGCACCGAGGTCTATACCCGGCGCGGCGACCTGCGGGTCGCGGCGAGCGGCGTGCTGGAGAACGGCGACGGCCTGCCCGTGATCGGAGAAGGCGGGCCGATCACGGTTCCGCTGGGTGCGGAACTGTCGATCGCCGAGGACGGTGCGGTGCTGGCGCGCGATCCGGCGACACCCGACCTGCCGCCGCAGGAGGTCGCCCGCATCCGTCTGGTCGATCCCGCCGGCAGCGCAGTGCTCAAGGACATCGACGGGTTCCTGCGCGTGCCCGGCGGCGGCGCGCTGCCGGAAGATCCCACCGCGCGGGTCGTCGCCGGCGCGCTGGAAGGCTCCAACGTCGATACCGCCGCCACGCTGGTGCAGATGGTCGAGGCGCAGCGCGCCTTCGAGCAGCGTGCCCGCATCCTTTCCACCGCCAACGAGCTCGACCAGGCCAGCGCCCGGCTGATGTCGCTGCGCGGCTGAACCTGATCTGCAAGGAGACCTGCCATGCCCACTTCCGCCCTTCACGTCGCCCGGACCGGGCTGGAGGCGCAGGACGCGCGGATGCGCGTCATTGCCAACAACCTTGCCAATATCGGCACCACCGGGTTCAAGCGCGACCGTGCCGATTTCCAGACGCTGGCCTACCAGGACACCCGGGTTGCCGGGCAGCGGTCGACCGGCGAGACGGCCTATGCCGTGGGCCTGAACCTCGGCAACGGGGTCGCGGTCCAAGGGACCAGCCGGATCAACACGCAGGGCACGCTCAACACCACCGGCAATGCGCTCGACCTCGCGCTTGACGGCAATGGCCTGTTCCAGGTCGAGCTGCCCGGCGGGCAGCAGGGCTATACCCGCGCGGGCAACTTCACCCTCAGCGCAACCGGGCAGCTGGTCACGGCGCAGGGTTATCCCGTCCAGCCGGCAATCGAGGTGCCGCAGGGCGCGCAGTCGATCACGGTCGGCCCTGACGGGACCGTCACCGCTGTGCTCCAGGGCGAGGCGGAGCCGACCGAGCTCGGCCAGCTGACCGTCGCCAGCTTCGCCAACCCGGCGGGTCTTCAGGCGATCGGCGACAACTTCCTGGTCGAGACCGCCGCCAGCGGCGCGGCCGAGATCGGCCCGGCGGGCGAGGGCGGGCGCGGCTCTGTCAGGCAGGGGATGCTCGAGGCCAGCAACGTCAACGTGGTCGAGGAACTGGTCGAGATGATCGAGGCGCAGCGCGCCTACGAGATCAATTCCAAGATGATCAGCGCGGTCGACGAGATGCTGCGCAACGCCAACCAGACGCTGTGAAGGTAATCGTGATGACCCGCCACTCCGCCATTCTCGTTCTCCTGCCGCTGCTCGGTGCCTGCGGCATGGGCGGGGCAGGGCCGCAACCCGGCTTTGCCCCGCCCCCACCCGTGCTGACCGCTCCGCCGCCGCAGGCGAACGGGGCGATTTTCCAGCCGGCGCATGGTTACGCCGCGCTGCACGAAGGCCAGCGCGCGCGCCGGGTCGGCGACCTGGTCACGGTCGTGCTGGTGGAAAACATCGGCACGTCCAAGAGCACCACCGGCCAGACCGAGCGGAGCGGATCGGCCTCGATCACGCCGCCCACTGCCGGGCCGCTGTCGTTCCTCAATCCCGACGCCCTTAAGGCTGCGGCCGATGCGTCGTTCAATGGCGGGGGTCGCGCCGCACAGCGCAGCTCTCTCAACGGCGCGATTGCGGTGACGATTGCCGAAGTCCGCCCCAACGGAACCGCTCTGGTGGTGGGAGAACGGCAGATGTCGCTGAGCCAGGGCAGGGAATGGGTCCAGTTCGCCGGCACGGTGCGCCTGGCCGACATCGACAGCGACAACCGCGTCCGGTCGAACCAGGTGGCCGACGCGCGGATCGTCTATTCCGGGCAGGGTGCCATCCAGCAGGCCAGCCGGCCGGGCTGGCTGTCGCGCTTCTTCAACCTGATCTCGCCGTTCTGAGGAGGCACGGGATGCGCCACCTGCTCGCCGCTGTTCTCGCCTTCCTGGCTCTGATCCTGCCGGCCGCCGCGCAGGCGGAGCGGGTGCGCGATCTCGGCACCTTCCAGGGGCTGCGCGCCAACCAGCTGACCGGCTACGGTGTGGTCGTGGGCCTGCAGGGCACGGGCGACGACAACCTCGCCTACCTGACCGAGGCAATGAAGGGTGTCTCGGGCCGGCTCGGGATGCCGCTGCCGCCAGGTGTGTCTCCGGGGCTGAAGAACGCGGCAGCGGTGATCGTCACCGCCGAACTGCCCGCCTTTGCCAAACCGGGCCAGCGGATCGACATCACCGTTTCCACCCTCGGCAAGGCCAAGTCCCTGCGCGGCGGAGCGCTGATCCTGACCCCGCTCTACGGTGCGGACGGGCAGATCTACGCCATGGCGCAGGGCAATGTCGCGGTCGGCGGGCTGGGCGTCTCCGGCAAGGACGGCTCGCAGCTGACGGTCAATGTGCCAACCGTAGGACGGATCGCCAGCGGGGCCACGGTCGAACGGATCGTGGAAACCGGGTACGACACCGAAGGCCTGCTCAACTTCAACCTCCACAGCGCCGATTTCCTCACCGCACAGCGAGTGCGCGACGCGATAAATCTCCGCTTCCCCGGATCGGCGCGCCTGGTCGATGCGGTGACGCTGGCGATCGCCATGCCGTTCGGCAACGACGTGCGCTCGGTCATGATGGCCGAGATCGAGATGCTCGACGTCACCCCTGCGCCCCAGGCGGCGCGGGTGATCGTCAACAGCCGCACCGGGACGGTGGTGATCAACCAGGCGGTGCGGCTGAACCCGGCCGCGATCAGCCACGGTAAGCTGACCATCCGCATCGACGAGGCCCCGGCCGTCGTCCAGCCCGCCCCGTTCAGCCGCGGCGAGACTGCGGTCGAGGAATCGAGCGCGATCACGGTGGAGGAGCAGGGCGGCGGTCTGGTCGAGATGCCTGGCGCGGCCTCGCTGTCCGATGTGGTCGCCGCGCTGAACCTGCTCGGTGTCGGCGCGTCGGATCTGGTCGTGATCCTGGAAGCGCTGCGCCAGGCGGGCGCGCTTCAGGCCGAAATGGTGATCCTGTGATGATCGCGCCTGTTTCCTCTGCCGATGGGGCCAGACCACCCGATCGCACCGATCTGCGCAAGGCCGCAGAGGCGTTCGAGGCGATCTTCGTGCGCCGCCTGCTCGCCTCGGCGCGGGCGGGCTCGATTGCGGAGCAGACCCCGTTTTCCGGCCCCGGCCTCGAACAGTTCACCGCCATGCGCGACGAACAGGTCGCCGAACTGGCGGCGAAGAACGGCGGCTTGGGCCTTGCCGACCAGATCGAGCGCCAGCTCGGCGCGCTGATGAAGCAGCAGGGGGGCTGAGCGCGATGGCATCGTACCTTCTCCAGATCGGCAAGAGCGGGGCCATGGCGGCGCGCGCGGCGCTAGAGCTGACCGGGCAGAACATCGCCAACTCGGGCAATGCCGACTACGTCCGCCGCAGCCTGTCGCTGGCCGACATGACGCCGACCGGGCAGGTCGCCTATCATCAGGCGACCGTTGCCGGCAGCGGTGTGCGGGTCGACCGGGTGGCGCGCAGCGATGCAACTATCCTGTTCGCCCAGGCTCGCCAGGCGGGCAGCGATCTCGCCCGCGCCACGGCCGAACTGTCCGGTCTGCGCGAGGCGGAGCGTTCGGTGGAGCAGGCGGGTATCCACCCCGCGCTGGTCGAGTTCGAGGCAGCGCTCGGCGCGCTGCGGGGCGACCCGCTCAGTCCGGCGCTGCGGGCGCAGGTGCTGGAGCGCGGGCGGGTTCTGGCAGACAGCGTGCGGCTGGCGGACAGCGGGCTGGCGGGCGCGATGGAGCGGGCCCGGTTCGAAGCGCAAGGCGGCATTGCGGCGGTCAACACCGACGCCGGGGAACTCGCCCGGCTCAACGGAGCCCTGCTGCGCGCCCGCGAAGGCACAGCGGGTCATGCCGCCCTGCTCGACCGGCGCGACGCCCTGCTCGGCCGGCTGGCCGAACAGGCGGCGATCACGGTGGAATACAACGCGCGCGGCATGGTCGACGTGCGGCTGGGGGACGGCACCGGCGCCTATCTCGTCAGCGGCACCGCCGCGAGCACGCTGGCGGGCACCGCCCAGCCCGACGGCACGTTCGCCTTTTCCCTGGGCGCGGCACCGGTGAACATGGCGGGGGGCGCGCTGGCAGGCCATGCGCAGGCGCTGTTCGCCCAGCGCGACGCGCGCGCAGGGGTCGAGGCGCTGGCCACCAGCCTGATTGCGGCGGTCAACGCGGCCCAGGGTTCCGGCGTGACCCCTGCGGGTGCCCCCGGCGCGCCGTTCTTCGCCGGCTCCGGGGCAGGGGACATGACCCTCGTGCTGGCGGACGGTGCGGGGATTGCCACCGCGCCGGCAGGAGCCGGGCCGCAGAGCCGCTCGACCGCCAATCTCGACACTCTGCGCGCGGCGCTGGCGGGTGCGGGCGGACCGGTGGCCGAAGCCGACGCCTTGCTCAACCGCCTGTCGCAGGCGGTTGCCGGGCGGAGCGTCACGCAGGAGGTGCTCGCCACCGTCGCCGAAAGCGCGCGCGGCGCGCTCCAGGCTGAAACGGCCGTCGATCTCGATGCCGAGGCGGCCAATCTCCTGCGCTTCCAGCAGGCGTTCCAGGCCTCGGGCCGGGTGATCCAGGCCGCGGCCGAGGTGTTCGACACGATCCTGGGGATTCGCTGATGCTGATACCGACCACCAGCTCCACGCTCGGCTTCTACCGCGCGGCGCAGGGACAGCAGGCGGGCCTGCGCGGCGAGGCCGAAGTGCTGCAGCGCCAGATCGCCACTGGCGACCGGCTCCAACGCGGCTCCGACGATCCGGTCGCGGCAGCGCGGCTGCGCTCGCTCGCCCGGGCCGAGCGCCTCGCCGGGGTCGAGTCCGGCAACGCACTGCGCGCGCGCGAGGAGCTGGGGTCGGCTTCCGCCCGGCTCGACGAGATGGCCGCAACGCTGGTGCGTGCGCGCGAACTGGCGGTCATGGCCGCGAGCGACACCACATCGCCGGAAGGGCGCGCCGCGATCGCCACCGAGTTCGGGCAGTTGCGCGAGGCCCTGTTCGCGCTCGCCAATGCCACAGGTGCCGCCGGGCAGCCCCTGTTCGCCGGCGAGGGCACAGGGCCGGCTTACGTCAAGGCACCCGACGGGACAGTCAGCTACGCGGGAACGGGCGAGGCGGCCGAGCTCGAGATCGGTCCGGGTATCGCGGTTCAGCGCGGCCTCGCCGGTCCGGCGGTGCTGTCGTTCCAGAGCGGCGGGGTGTCATCCGATGCGTTCGCCCTGCTCGGCTCGCTCGAGCAGGCGTTTTCCGGCGGGGCGGCCGATCCCGCCGCTGCGGCGCGCGGGGCGCTGCCGGCATTCGATGCCGCGATCGACGCGATCGGACGCGGCCAGACCGTCGTGGGCACGCGGCTCACCTGGGTGGAAACGGTCGAGACCATCGCAGCCGAGCGCGGCGAGGCGCGCGCGGTCGAAAGCGCCCAAGCCGGCGGTGCCGACATCGCCACCACCATCACCCGCCTGCAACAGGTCATGACCGCGCTCGAGGCGAGCCAGGCGAGCTTCTCGCGCCTGGCCTCGCTCAGCCTGTTCGACCGCCTCTGACGTCTGCGAGGATTGAAATCCCATGTTCGCCGCAATCGGTATCGTCATCCTTCTGGTCATGGTCTTCGGCGGCTTTGTCATCGCCGGCGGCTCGCTTGGCCCGGTGCTGGCGGCGCTTCCATTCGAGATGATGATCATCGGCGGTGCCGCGCTCGGCGCGACCGTGATCGGCAACTCGATGCACGAGCTGAAGCTGATCGGCGGCGCCTTTGCCAAGGTGTTCAAGGGGCCGCGCTTCACCGATCAGGACCATATCGATGCAATCGCCCTCGCCAGCCGGTTGATGAAGCTGCTCCGCGCAGAAGGCGCGGTGGCGCTGGAGAGCCATGTCACCGAGCCGCAGAACTCCGCGATCTTTTCCGAATACCCGCGGCTGCAGAACGATCCGGCGGTGTGCAACCTGATCTGCGATGCGCTCACCCTGCTGGTCGTCTCGAGCGGCACGCTGGAGACGCACGCGGTCGAGGACGTGATGGACAACGCGATCAAGAGCGAGCTGCACGAAATGGACGAGCCGGCCCACGCGCTCCAGTCGCTGTCGGACGGGCTGCCCGCGCTGGGTATTGTCGCCGCCGTGCTGGGCGTGATCAAGACCATGGGCTCGATCGACGAGCCGCCCTCGGTGCTGGGCGGCATGATCGGCTCGGCACTGGTCGGCACGTTCCTCGGCGTGCTGCTTGCCTATGGCTTTGTCGGGCCGATGGCCGGGCGGCTGCGGCAGGTCAACGCGCACGACCAGCAGATCTTCCACTCGATCAAGCAGGTCGTCATCGCCTCGCTCCACGGCTATCCGCAGCCGCTGGTGCTGGAGGCCGCACGGTCCGGCCTGCCGCCGGCGCACCGCCCCCGCCTGACGGAACTGCTCGACCTGATGCGAGGGCGGTGAGGTGACGGTCGAGACGCTGATCGACACCGGCGATGCCCTGCCACCGTCTGCCGCCAGTATCCCGCCGGCGGCTGGCCCGGCTCCGGTCATCGTGCGCAAGGTCACGATCGTTGCCGGCGGGCACCACGGGGGGGCGTGGAAGGTCGCCTACGCCGACTTCGTCACCGCGATGATGGCCTTCTTCCTGCTGCTGTGGCTGCTCGGCGCGACGACCGAGGACCAGCGCAAGGGTCTGGCGGACTACTTCACGCCCACGCTGGTCAAGATGCGCGAGCAGAGCGCGGGGGCCGACGGGATGCTGGGCGGATCGTCGATCACCGATGTCGACAACTATCCCAACCGGCAGGGGCAGACCGGCAACCAGGCGATCACGGTGCCGCGCAGCGCGCGCGGCGGGCCGGAGCGTGACGCCACCGCCGCTGCCGCCGAGGCGGAAGCGCGCCGCGCCAGTCTCCAGGCACGGATCGAGCAGCGGCTCCATGCCCGCAAGGACCTGCGCCCGCTGATCCGCCAGGTGGCCGTGGTGCGCACCCAGCGCGGCATCAGGATCGACCTGATGGACAATGCGGACTTCTCCATGTTCGCGCTCGGCACAACGGTGCTGGTGCCCGAAGCGCGCGAGCTGATCGGCGTTGTCGCCGACGCGATCGCCGAGGACCGCTCGCGCCTGATCGTGCGCGGCCATACCGATGCCCTGCCATGGCGGGCCGGGGCGGGGGCAAGCAACTGGTCGCTGTCCGCAGGACGTGCCGAAGCCACGCGCCAGGAACTGCGCCGTCGCGGCATTGCCGAGGGGCGCTTCACCCGGATCGAAGGGGTGGCCGAACGCGAGCCGCTGATCCCGGACGATCCCGCCGATCCGCGCAACCGGCGTATGTCGCTGCTGGTGGTGGATTGAGCCGGCCGGCCGCTTGAGCCGGGACTAGCGCCGCCCGATCCGCTTGCGACGGGCCTCGCTGCGGCGGTAGAGCAGCGTTGCCAGCGCACCCGCGCCCGCTGCCACAGCTACCGGCGCGATCATCAGCAATGCCTTGCGGCGCTTGCGCGGCTTCGTGACCGCGGCCGGGCCCAGCACCCGGTCTGCCCCGCGCCGGATCGCGAAGGCTCCGACCTTCAGCGCCAGGTCCGTGACCAGCGCCGCGACCGCAGGCTTGGCGAGCAGGTGCTTGATCGAACCGCCGCGTGCCACCGGCCGGTTACTTCTTGCGTCCGAAATCGACCGTGACCACATTGGAGCCGTCGCCAGGCCCGGCCGGATCGTCCGGAGTGTCGTTCTCCGCTTCCTCGTGCGTTTCCGGCGCCAGGTCGGCCACGCTGGCCTGGAACTGCAGCCCGAAATCGACCGCCGGGTCGACGAAGGCGGTGATCGCGGCGAACGGGATTTCCAGCTTGCTCGGTACCTGGTTGAAGCTCAGGCCGACCTCGAACCCGTGGTCCGAGACCGACAGGTCCCAGAACTTGTTCTGGAGGACGATGGTCATCTCGTCGGGAAAGCGCTCGGCCAGGTGCGGCGGTATGCGAACCCCCGGCGCACCGGTCTTGAAGGTGATGTAGAAGTGGTGGTGCCCGGGCAGGTTGCCCCCCGACCGCTCGACCTCGCCCAGCACCCGGCCGACCACCGCGCGCAGCGCTTCCTGCACGATCTCGTCGTAGGGGATCAGGCTGTCGGGGGTCTCGCTCATCCGCCGCTAGGTGGCGGCGCGGCGGCGCGTGGTCAAGCGCAGAATGCTTGCGCCCGGGTGCTTTCGTCCTATAGCGCGGCCACCATGCGAACAGGCCGGATCGAGCGCAATACCGCGGAGACGAAGATCCTCGTCGAGGTCGATCTCGATGGGACAGGAAGCTATGATGTCCACACCGGCATCGGGTTTCTCGACCACATGGTCGAACAGTTCAGCCGCCATTCGCTGATCGACGTGACGATGAAGGTCGAGGGCGACCTCCACGTCGACCAGCACCACACCACCGAGGACAGCGCGCTGGCGCTGGGCCAGGCGCTCGCCGCCGCGCTCGGCGACAAGGGCGGGATCGGGCGTTACGGTGCCGCCTATTCGCCGATGGACGAAACGCTCAGCCGCGTGGCGCTGGACATCTCCGGCCGGCCCTACCTCGTCTGGCGGGCAGGCTTCACCCAGATGCGGCTGGGCGAATGGGATACCGAGCTGATCGAGCACTGGTTCCACTCGGTCGCGCAGACGGCCGGGCTGACGCTGCACATCGAGCTGCTCTATGGCAGCAACAACCACCACATCTGCGAAAGCATCTACAAGGGTTTCGCCCGGGCGATGCGGCAGGCGGTCGAGCTCGATCCGCGCAAGGGCGGGGCGATCCCCAGCACCAAGGGCCAGCTCGGTGGGTAGAAGGAGAGGCTTCGGTGGCGTGTCCGGCGCATGGCCGACTGGCCGCCCCCTTCGGCTGGCTGCTTGCAGCAGCCGTTCAGGACAGGCTGCGCGGGCGCAGCTTCGCTGCGCGTCCAGCGAGGATCGCGCGCCCGGAAGGGCGTGCGGAGGGCAAGGATGACCGAGGTACTGGCGCTCGTGGACTACGGCGCAGGCAATCTCCATTCGGTCGAGAACGCACTGCGCAAGGTGGGGGCGGACGTATCGCTGACCGCCGATCCTGACGTGATCCGCGCAGCAGACCGGATCGTGCTGCCGGGAGTGGGATCGTTCCGGGCCTGTGCCGAGGGCCTGCGCGCAGTTGCGGGCGTGGTCGAGGCGATGCACGAGCGGGTGTTCGTCGGCGGGGCGCCGTTCCTGGGGATCTGTGTCGGAATGCAGCTTTTGGCGACGCGCGGATTGGAGCATGGCGAGACCGCCGGGCTCGGCTGGATCGACGGCACCGTGCGCCTGATCGAGCCGACCGATCCACACGTGAAGGTGCCGCACATGGGCTGGAACGACGTTGCCCCGATGCCGCACGCGCGCGGGCATGAGGTGGTCTCGGCAGGGGAGGCCTATTTCCTCCATTCCTACCATTTCAAGGTGCGCCATCACGAGGACGTGCTGGCGATGACCGACCACGGCGGCGGCCTGGTCGCAGCGGTCGGGCGGGACAGCTGTATCGGGGTGCAGTTCCACCCGGAGAAGAGCCAGGGCTTCGGTCTCGCCTTGCTGGAAAGGTTTCTCGAATGGCGGCCTTGAAATGCCTCTTCGGAACGGGAAGGGGGACCATCGGCAGGATGGTGGAGGGGCACCCTCGCACGTTCGGAACAACGGCGGGTGCCCCTTCACCCCGCCGCTGCGCGGCGTGGTCCCCCTCCCCCGTGGGGGGAGGGACATGATCGTCTTTCCCGCCATCGACTTGAAGGCCGGACAGGTCGTTCGCCTCGCCGAGGGCGACATGGCCCGCGCCACCGTTTACGGCGACAACCCGGCGGCGCAGGCGCTGCTGTTTGCCGACGCGGGCGCGGAGCACCTGCACGTGGTCGATCTCGACGGCTCGTTCGCGGGGCGGGCCGAGAACCGCGAGGCGGTCGAGGCGATCATTTCCGCCTTCCCCGGCTACGTCCAGCTGGGTGGCGGCATCCGCACCCGCGAGGCGGTGGAGGGCTGGTTCGATCTGGGCGTCGCGCGGGTGGTGATGGGCTCCGCGGCGCTGAAGAACCCGGATTTCGTCAAGGACATGGCGCGGGAGTTTCCCGGCGGGATCGTCGTCGCGGTCGACGCGAAGGACGGCATGGTCGCAACCGAGGGCTGGGCCGACGTGTCCGACGTGCCCGTCGCCGATCTCGCCCGCCGGTTCGAGGATGCCGGCGTCGCCAGTCTGCTGTTCACCGACATCGGCCGTGATGGCCTGCTCAAGGGCGTCAACATTGACGCGACCGTGGAGCTCGCCCGCCGGGTCGATATCCCGGTGATCGCCAGCGGCGGAGTCAAGGGGCTGGACGATATCTATGTGCTGTCGATGCACGCCAGCGACGGGATCGAGGGTGTGATTACCGGACGCGCGCTCTATGAAGGGCGGCTCGACCTGGCGGCGGCGATCCAGATGGCGGGACGGGCGTGATGCGCGGCTGTGCATTCCTCCCCGTAACGGGCAGGGGGACCGTCCGCAGGAGGGTGGAGGGGCACCGGCGGGGTCTTTCCACGCCGGGGGTGCCCCTCCACCCCGCCGCTTCGCGCCGCGGTTGCCTTCCCGCGGGGGGAAAGGAACGATGACCGTCCGCATTCGCGTCATCCCTTGTCTCGATGTTGCCGACGGGCGCGTGGTCAAGGGGGTCAACTTTGTCGACCTGGTCGACGCGGGCGATCCGGTCGAGGCGGCGCGGGCCTATGATGCGGCGGGCGCGGACGAGCTGTGTTTTCTCGACATTTCCGCCAGCCACGAAGGGCGCGGCACGCTGCTCGACATGGTCCGGCGCACGGCCGAGGTGTGCTTCATGCCGCTGACCGTCGGCGGCGGGGTGAGGAGCGTGGCGGACGCGCGCGCGCTGCTGCTGGCAGGCGCTGACAAGGTCGCGGTCAACAGCGCTGCGGTATCCCGCCCGGAGTTGGTCAGCGAGATCGCGGCGAAGTTCGGCAGCCAGTGCGTTGTCGCCAGCGTCGATGCACGGGCCACGCTGTCCGGTGCAGCGCGCGGGTGGGAGGTTTTCACCCACGGCGGCCGCAAGCCAACGGGAATCGACGCAGTCGAGCACGCCATCCGGCTGGCCGAGCTGGGTGCAGGCGAGCTGCTGGTGACGTCGATGGATTGCGATGGCACCCGCGACGGCTACGACGTCGAGCTGACCCGCGCGATCGCCGATGCCGTGCCGGTTCCGGTGATCGCCAGCGGCGGGGTGGGTACGCTCGATCATCTTGTCGAGGGTGTCACGCGGGGCCGCGCCAGCGCGGTTCTGGCCGCGAGCATCTTCCACTTCGGCCAGCACACGGTCGCCGAGGCGCACGCCGCCTTGCGGGCCGCCGGTCTGCCGGCCCGCGCCTGAACGGCCCGAAACGGGACGCGGCGGAAAAAGGCCTTGCCTGGCGGTGGCCGGCGTCGTTGTGGCCGGCCATGCGCGCGCTCTCCCTGTCCGTCCTGCTGGTCCTGTCCGCCCCCGCCTCGGCCGCAGGCGGGATCGAGATCCCGGAGCCGAGCAACCTTGCCCTGTTCGCCCTCGGCCTGGCCGGGGTCGCCATCGGCCGGCGTTTCGCGCGCACCCGACGCCGGCGCGATGAAGACTGAAGCCGGGGATTGACCCCCGCCGGCGGCGCTTCCATTCAGCGGCAATGGACACGCTCACCCGCCTCGAACAGACCGTCATCGCCCGGCTCGCCGCCGATCCGGAGGCGAGCTATGTCGCTGCGCTGCACCGGCGCGGCCTGCCGGTGATCGCGCGCAAGCTGGGCGAGGAAGCGGTCGAGACCATCATCGCCGCGCTGTCGGGCAGCCGCGAGGAACTCGTGGGCGAGGCCGCCGACGTTCTCTTCCACCTCACCGTGCTGCTGGGGGAGAAGGGCGTGCCGCTGGCCGAAGTCATGGCCGAACTCGACCGGCGCGAGGGCGTGTCCGGTCTCGTCGAAAAAGCCAGCAGGAGCGAGTGATGCCGATCGATGCCACGCAAGCCTACGACGACAACAACGTGTTCGCCAGGATACTGCGCGGCGAGATACCTTCGACCAGGGTCTACGAGGACGATTGGGCCTATGCCTTCGAGGACATCAACCCGCAGGCGGCGATCCACGTCCTGGTGATCCCCAAGGGTCGCTATGTCAGCTGGGACGACTTCTCCGCCAGAGCAAGCGCGGAGGAGATCGCCGGCTTCGTCCGCGCAGTCGGCCATGTCGCGCGCGGGAAGGGACTGGTCGAACCCGGCTACCGGCTGCTGGCCAATATCGGCGGGCACGGCCACCAGGAAGTGCCGCACCTGCACGTCCACCTGTTCGGCGGGCATCCGCTGGGGCCGATGCTGGCGCGAAGGGACTGACCCGCCGCGCGCGCGCCCTTCATCGCCATTTTTCGTCGCCTTGTCGGTTTCATTTGCCCCGCGACTCGGCGCTCGGCTAAGGCCGCGGTCAACGATGGCACTCCTCCCCACACCCCCCGGCGGCGTCTTCGACGGCCCGCGGCATCTCTACGCCGTGCGCGTCTATTACGAGGACACCGATCTGTCGGGCGTGACCTACCATGCCAATTACCTGCGCTGGTTCGAGCGCGCCCGGTCCGATCTGCTTCGTCTTCTGGAAATCGACCAGCGCGCGGCCATCGAGGCCGGCACCGGCGCCTATGCCGTGGCCGATCTCGCCATCCGCTATCTGCGGCCCGCCCGGCTCGACGACGACGTGCTGATCGAGACCCGCTGTACCGAGATGCGCGCGGCCAGCTGCCGGATGCACCAGCGCGCCTGGCGCGGCGGCGACCTGCTGACCGAGGCGAACCTGCGGGTCGGGTTCGTCGCCCCGGATGGCCGCCCCGTGCGCCAGCCTGATGCATGGCGCGCGGCGTTCCAGTCCATCCTTTCCAGCCAAGAAGAGTCCCGATGAGCGTTCTTGCCGTCCTTGCCCCCGCTGCTGCCCACAACCGGCTCGATCCGGTCCAGCTGTTCTTCGATGCCGACATCATCGTCCAGTCGGTCATGGTCGGGCTGGTGCTCGCCTCGGTGTGGACGTGGATGATCATCGTCGGGTTCAGTCTGCGGATGGCCCGGGTGCGCAAGCGCGCCGACGAGTTCGAGGCCGACTTCTGGGAGACAGACGACTTCGACGCCTTCATGAAGAACCGCGCGCGCAAGGATATTCCGTCCGCCCGCATCGCCGGAGCGGGAATGGCCGAATGGCGCCGCTCGACCAAGGGCGGCGTGCGCGACCGCGAGGGACTGCGCCAGCGCATGGCGATGACGATGGAGAGCCAGGTGGCGCAGGAAGCGGACGAGCTTGCCGGACGGCTCAACTTCCTCGCCACGACCGGCTCGGTTGCCCCGTTCGTCGGCCTGTTCGGCACCGTTTGGGGGATCATGAACAGCTTTTTCCAGATCGGCGCTCAGGAAAGCTCGTCGCTGGCGGTGGTCGCGCCGGGGATTTCCGAGGCGCTGTTCGCGACCGCGATCGGCCTGTTCGCGGCGATCCCGGCGGTCATCGCCTACAACCGCTTCACCCATTCGGTCGACCATTTCCAGGCCCGTCTGCAGCGCTTTGCCGACCGGTTCCACGCCAGCCTGAGCCGCGAACTGGAGCGGATGTGATGGGCGCCTTTTCCTTCGAAACGCCTTCAGCCGTCCGGCTTCAGGCTCCTCAGGACGAGCGCGGCGGTGAGAAAACCGTTCGTCCTGAGGAGCGAGGACGTATGTCCGGGCGTCCCGAAGGGCAGAGGGGGTCGAACTGATGGCCATGGGTGTCCTCCAGCGCGGCGCGAAGCGCGGCCGCCGTGCGCCGATTGCAGAGATCAACGTCACCCCGTTCGTCGACGTCATGCTGGTGCTGCTGATCATCTTCATGGTCACTGCGCCGATGCTCAACGCCGGGGTGCCGGTCGATCTGCCGGAGAGCCGCGCCAATGCCCTGCCGCAGGACCGCGCCGCGCTGACCGTGACCGTGTCGGGGGACGGGACGATCTATCTCGACGATGCTCCGCTCGCCCCCGGGGAGCTTGCCGACCGCCTGGCGAACGTGCCGCGTGGCGGTGACGACGCGCTGCCGGCGGTGACGCTGCGCGCCGAGCGCACACTGGACTACGGCCGGGTCATGGCGGTGATGGGGGAGCTGAACCGGGCCGGGTTCACCACCATTTCGCTGGTCACCGGCGGTTCAGACGAGAGCCCATAGCCCCGGGGGGACCATGGCAACCGCGAGCCTGCAAAGAGAGGAAAAGGTCGGCCTGGGCGTGGCAGTCATGCTCCACGCCGTGCTGGTCGCTGTCCCCCTGCTCCAGCCCGCGCCGGCCAACCCGCCGAAGATGCCGGAGCGGATGACCGTGAGCCTCGCCGAGGATGTCGGGCTGACCGCGCAGTCGCCAGAGCCGGTGGCGGAAAGCCGCGCCTCGATCGCGCCAAGGCTGGCCGACGATCCTGCGCCGCCCATTCCTGCGGCCGTCCCCGAGCCCGTGCCCGCCCCGCGGCCGGTACAGACCAGCGCGCCCGCACCACGGCCGGAGCCCGCTGCGCGGCCGACCCCGCGGCCCAGTCCGCGCGCGACCGCCAGTCCCCGCCCGGCAGCGCGTCCCGAGGCGCGGCCGACAGCGCGGGCTACGCGCGCGCCCGCGCCCCGGCCCAGCGCCGCTCCCACCCGGAGTGGCGGCAGCCGGATCGGCGACGATTTCCTGCGCGGCAGCGGCACCAGCACGACGACAGCCGAGACCCGAATCCCCGCCAGCCAGATCGGGGCGAGCGCCCGCGCCTCGCTGGTCGACGGCATGGCGCGCGCGATCAAGCCGCACTGGCAACCCCCCAACGGGCCGGAGGTCGACCAGATCGTCACCGTGCTGCGGTTCCGCCTCAACGAGGACGGCTCGCTCGCCGGCCGGCCTTCGGTGGTGCGCCAGACCGGGATAAATGATACCAACCGGGCTCAGGCAGGGCGCCACGCGGAGCAGGCGATCCGGGCCGTGCAACTGGCCGCCCCGTTCGACTTGCCAGAGCAGTATTACGAGGTGTGGAAGAACGTCACCGCATTCAGCTTCGACTGGAAACTGTCCCAATGAAGATAACCCTGTTCATCGCCCCCCTGCTGTCCGCCGCGCCGCTGGTCGCGCAGGATCTGGATAGCCCGCCGCCCGCCGCCGGACCCGTCGAGACGGTCGAGGAGGGCGAGGGTGAAGGCGGGCTGACCGGCTCGGTCTCGTTCGAAGGCCGGCTCGACGATCTCGGCATCGCCATCCCGGGCTTTGCCACCGATGCCGACCGGCCCACGCCCGCCAACGCCAGCGGCACCGGCGCGCTGGGCCGCGAGCTGGGGCGGATTGTGTTCAACAACCTGAAGAACAATGGTCTGTTCAAGCCCGCCGGCCCGGACAGTCTGCCGCAACCAAGCTTCGGGCAGATCACCGCGCCGCAATGGGCGACCTGGTCCAACCGCGGGGCGGAAATGCTGGTCCACGGCTTCGTCCGGGCCCGCAGCGACGGCAAGCTGGCGGTGGGGTGCTATCTGTACGACATGGCCCTCCAGAGCGAACTGGTGCGGGGCGGCTGGATCGTCGATCCCGCCGACTGGCGCCGGGCAGGCCACAAGTGCGCCGATCTGGTCTATTCGCGCCTCACCGGGGAAAGTCCGTTCTTCGACAGCCGGATCGCCTATATCGCCGAGACCGGGCCGAAAGATCGCCGGGTCAAGCGCCTGGCGATCATGGACAGCGACGGGGCCAACCACCGCTTCATCACCACCGGCCGCGCGACCGCGCTGACGCCGCGCTACTCGCCCGACTATCGCCGCCTGCTCTATCTCTCCTACGTCGACGGCAACCCGCGCATCTATGTCTACGACATCGGCACCGGGCGGCAGACGCTGGTGACGCAGAGCACCAACCCGACCTTCGCCCCGCGCTGGAGCCCGGATGGCAAGTGGATCCTCTATTCGATGGCGGTCGCCGGCAACACCGACATCTACCGGGTGTCGGCCGATGGCGGGCCGAGCGTGCGGCTGACCAACACACCCGGGATCGACATCGGCGGGTCCTATTCGCCCGACGGCAGCCAGATCGTGTTCGAAAGCGACCGGTCGGGCAGCCAGCAGGTCTACGTGATGAATGCCGACGGTTCCGGTCAGAAGCGGATCAGCTTCATGGGCGGGCGCGCGGCGACCCCCGAATGGAGCCCGCGCGGCGACCAGATCGCCTTCACCCACATCGCCGGGGATTTCAACATCGCTGTCATGAACCCGCAGGGGCAGGGCTACCGCCGCCTTACCCGAGGGTGGCAGGACGAGGCCCCGACCTGGGCACCCAACGGCCGCATCATCCAGTTCTTCCGCACCGAACGCGGCACCGGACGGACCGGATTGTGGCAGGTCGACCTGACCGGAGAGAACGAGCGGCGCCTGCCCACCCCTGTCGACGCCTCAGACCCGGCGTGGGGACCGATTCTGCCCTAGCGGCATTCTGGTGCTAGAGTGCCGGGGAGGGGTTGCGGGAACACACGTGCGAAAGGAAACGAGAATGAACAAGAAAATTGCGTCGTTTGCCGTGATTACCGGCGCGCTGGCCCTCTCCGCCTGCAAGACCACCGCGCCCGAGACCCTGCCCCCCGATCCGGTGCCCGCCACCAGTGCGACCGGGGGAGAGACCGCGCCCACGGTTCCGCAGGGGCCCCAGGTCGGCTCGCAACAGCACTTCGAGCAGATGGTGGGCGGCCAGAACGTGATCTTCTTCGACACCGACCGCTACAACATCGACAGCGCCGATGCCGCGGCCCTGCAGAGCCAGGCGCAGTATCTCGCCCGCTACCCGGCGGTGAGCATCACCGTGGAAGGCCATGCGGACGAACGCGGGACGCGCGAATACAACCTCGCGCTGGGCGAGCGCCGCGCAAACGCGGCCAAGAACTACCTTGTCAGCATCGGGGTGGATGCCGGCCGCATCCAGACCGTGAGCTACGGCAAGGAGCGTCCGGTCGCGCTTGGCTCGGACGAGAATGCCTGGGCGCAGAACCGCCGCGCAGTCAGCGTGGTGATCAACTGATCCCGGAAGCAGGCAGACCCTGCCGGGCCGGTCAGACTGGCGCGGCAGGGTTTGCCAGAACTGTCCGGTGCAGGGCCGAACCGCCATTGACAGGCGCCTCGGTGCGGGTGAGCGAGACCAGCGCCAGCAGCGCCATGGCCAGCACGGACGCGGTTGCCGATAGGGATAGCTGCTTGCTCATCTGATCTGTTCGTTCCGGTGTGATGCCGCGGCGGCGGCTAGCGAGAAGGGATGAAGGTTGTGTTGCAAGGGCGGCGGTGCACACGAAAAAAGGCCCCATGGACCCGGTTCCCCCGTGCGGCAACAGGCCCTAGATGGGACGTCATGACCATTCGATCAACCACTCGCGGCGGGCGCTGATGGCGCGGGCGAGCCGTTCCAACGACTGGGGCTTCCCGCGCTGGCGCGGCTATGGCTCGTCGGGTGCGGCGAGCACCGTGCGCCTGTGCGACCGCCATGACTGCGGCGAGCCGGGAGACTGCCCCGCGCCCAAGGCTCCCAACAGCCGCGACCGGTGGTATTTCTGCCAGCGGCATGCGGCCGAATACAACGCCAAGTGGGACTATTTCGAAGGGCTGGAGGAGGCCGAGCGGCAGGAACGCGCGCGGGCCGAACAGCGCGACAACGCCGGCTACGCGGAAGCCGCGCACTACGGCTGGGCCGGGAGCGGCGACGGCAGCCGCAGCGCGGACGAGATGCGCGCCCTCGAACTGCTCGGGCTGGCGGCGGATGCGGATTTCGCTGCGGTCAAGAAGGCCTGGCGCGACCAGGCGAAGCTGGTTCACCCGGACGTGAGGCCGGGCGACGAGGAAGCCGCGCGGCAGTTCCACGCCATCCAGATCGCCTACGAGGTGCTCCGCGCCGCCGAGGAGCGGCGCGAGTGGCGCGGCTAGCCTAGACCGCCGCCAGCGCCTGCTCGAAGTCGGCGACCAGATCGTCCGGATCCTCGATGCCGATGGAGATTCGCACCAGATTGTCGGTGATACCCAGCGCAGCCTTGCGCGCGGGGGGAACGGACAGATGCGTCATGCTCGCCGGATGGCTGGCAAGGGTTTCCGTGCCGCCGAGACTGACTGCCAGCTTCGCCACCTTCAGGCTGTCGAGGAAGCGGAAGCATTCGGCCTCGCCGCCCCTGATGAACACCGAGAAGGTCGAGCCGGCGCCGGTGCAGTGGCGGCGGTAGATGTCCTGCTGGCGCGGGTCCTCGATCATGCCCAGATAACCGAGCCCCTCGATCTTGGGGTGCCGGCTGAGGAAGGCGCAGACCTTCTCCGCGTTGCGCCCGGCGCGTTCCATCCGCAGCTCCACCGTTTCAAGGCTGCGCAGCAGCATCCACGCGGTGTTGGGATCGGCGATCCCGCCCATGGTGTTGCGCAGCGCGCGGACCGGGTCCATCCAGCGCTTCGCGCCCGACACGCTGCCCGCGACGAGATCGGAATGGCCGCCGACATACTTGGTCAGCGAATAGCACACGATATCCGCGCCGTTGTCGATCGGACGCTGCCACAGCGGGCCGAGGAAGGTGTTGTCGATCGCGATGGGCGTGAGCGCCGGGTCGAGCGCCGCGTCGCGCGCGTCGCGCACCGCCTCGACATCGACCAGCGCGTTGGTCGGGTTGCCGGGGCTCTCGAGGTAGATCATTGCGACCTTCCCGCCGCTCGCAGCGGCCTGCGCCTTGGCCCTGTCGAGCACCGCGTCGAGTTCCTGCCGCGTCGCGCCGGCAGGGAAGTCGACATAGGTCACGCCAAAGCGGCTCAGCACCTTGGCCACGAAGCCCTCGCTGGCGGCGTAGAGCGGACCGGAGTGGACGATCACGTCGCCGGCCGAACAATAGGCCAGCATGAGGATGCAGATGGCGGTCATTCCGCTGGAGAAGCACAGCGCGTCCTCCGCCCCGTCCCAGATGGCGAGCCGATCCTCGAGGATTTCCTGGTTCGGGCCATTGAAGCGCGAATAGACCAGCCCCTCGGCCCCGCCGGGGCGCTGGCCGGTGATCCCCTCGAAGTGACGCTTGCCGGCCGCTGCGCTCTCGAACGCGAAGGTGCTGGTGAGGAAGATCGGTGCCTTGAGCGAACCTTCCGAGAGCATCGGATCGTAGCCGTAGCCCATCATCAGCGTGGCCGGCTTCATCTCGCGCCCGCCGATTGTCGTCACCGGCGATTTCGGCTTGCGGCGCGGGGTGGGGGTGTCGACGGCGTCGGTGGCGTCGGGCATGGCTGAATACCTTCCTTGCATCCGTGGCCCCCAGGAAGGCAGGGGCGGACTGGCCTGGCGCGGGGCACCCGTTCCTAACCTCCGCAGGAACGCCTCTCCGCCGCGCGGCGATGGTTTCACTTGCAAGTATCGCCGGGCGGCACGCGATACAAGCGCGCCTGATCGCCCGCACTACAGGAAAAAGGAGGTTGGCGCGGGGGCCTATGCGTGGTCCTGTCGCACCCTGGAGCCGCACCGGGCCGCACTTTGCGAATCCCCGCCGGCAGCGGTGCGGCCTGGCAGGAGTCCTGGCATGAACGACCCGTTCCTGATGCAGCGCGAGCTGCGCTATGGCTATCCGGTCTGCGATGAACTGCTGATCGGGCGATACTTCACCATCGGCTATTCCTGGTATTTCCGGCAGGCGAAATGGACGCTGGAGATCGTCAGCCGCGGTGGCAAGGAACTGGCACCGGAGGCGTTCAGCAAGGCAACGCGGCTCAACAACTTCCGCGCCGACGTGCGCCTGCCGCACCGGTTCCGCGCCTCGCTCAACGCCTACAAGGGCAATGGATTCGACCGGGGGCACCTCGTCGCCAGCGCCAATGCCGACCTGCGCCACATCGAGAACAGCGAGACCTTCCTGCTGTCGAACATGTCGCCGCAGGATCCCGACTTCAACCGGGGCAAGTGGATGGAGCTGGAAAAGGCGGTGCGCGAACTCAACGCGCGCGATGCGGTGCTGGAGACCTACGTTCTCAACTGCCCCTTCTTCGACTTCACCAAGCCGCTCAAGCTGATCGGCGACAAGGAGGACAAGTACGGGATCAACATCCCCGTGCCGCACGGGTTCGTGAAGTCGGTTCTGGCCGAATACCGCAACGGCAGCCTCAAGCTGTGGACCTTCCTGATGGAAAACCGCAAGCTCGACGGCGACTTCGCCGACTACCTGGTCGTCACCTACGACGCCGAGCAGCTGATCGGCGGGCGGTTCTGGAGCCGCGCCAACGGCCGCGATATGCACGCGATGAAGCGCGCGATTCCGAAGATGTGGTGATCAGGCCACTGCGGCCACCGCCCAGACGACCCCGACGATCAGGAACAGCCCGGCCAGGTCCAGCCAGATGCCGGCCCGCACGAGACGGCCGATCTGCAGGTGCCCGGTCGACCAGGCGATCGCGTTGGGCCCGGTGCCGGCCGGCAGGATGAAGCCCCAGCTCGCCGCCAGCGCCGCCGGCATGGCGAGCAGGAGCGCCTGCTCACCCAGTCCGAGCGCGGCGGCGAGGCTGGCTACGACCGGCATGATCCCGCTGGCGGTGGCGACATTGCTGGCAAACTCCGTGACCAGGATCACAAGTGCGACAATGGCCAGGGCCACCACGATCAGCGGCACGCTGGCAAGCGGCAGCAGCGCCTGGCCCAGCCATTCGGCGAGGCCCGAGGCGTCCATGCCGGCGGCCAGCGCCAGCCCGCCGCCGAACATCGTGATCACGCCCCAGGGCGCACGGTCGGCTTCCTGCCAGACCAGAAGCGGGCGACCGGTGCCATCGGGAATGAGGAACAGCGCCAGCGCCGCCAGAATGGCGATCGTGCCATCGGTCCAGCTGTCGGCGGGCAGGTAGTCGGCCACCCACAGCTGCGTGACCCAGGCGACAAAGACGAGCGCGATCACCGGCACGAGCCGCCTTTCGGGCAGGGTCCAGGGGGCATGATCCTCGATCGCGGCCCGTGCGGCGCCGACGTCGAAGGCGTGGGCGGAAACCCGCTGCACCCGCGCCACGATCAGCGCGGCCAGGGGAATGCCGGCCAGCACGACCGGCACCCCGAACGCCATCCACTGGACGAAGCTGATCCGCAAGCCCAGCATCTCGTCGAGCAGGGCGACCGCGATGCCGTTGGTCGGCGAGCCGACGATCGTGCCCAGTCCGCCGATGCTGGCGGCGAAAGCAATGCCCATCGGCAGCGCGCCAGACAGCCCGTCGGTGTCGCCTGCCTTCATCCCGCCGCCCACCAGCACAGCCAGGGCCATGGGCATCATGATCAGCGCGGTCGCGGTGTTGGAGATCAGCATCGACAGCAGGCCGGTGCTGAGCATGAAGGCAAGCAGGAGCCGCCACTGTCCGCCGCCTGACCCGATGGACTTGAGAATGGCCAGGCTAAGCCGGCGGTGCAGTCCTGTGCGCTCGATCGCCAGGGCAAGGAAGGCCCCGCCCAGCAGCAGGAACAGGATCGGGGCGTAGTAGGCGCTGGCCGCTTCCCGCGCGCCCATCACCCCGGCCAGGGGAAGAACGACGAACGGCATCAGGGCCGTGGCGGTGAGCGGGATCGCTTCGGTCATCCACCAGGCGGCCATCAGCACGACCAGCCCGGCGACCACGAACGCCTCGCGCGACATTCCCGCCGGCGCGGGCAGGAACACGCCTGCCGCCAGCGCCAGCGCGCCCACCACCAAACCGATCCGCCCTGCCGTCATGCCATGTCACCCCTCAGCCGCTCCCCTGCGGGCCCCGCGCGGTGCTAGCAGCACGGCCCGGCACCTGCCAGCGCGCAATCGTATGCGGCCGGCATGGCCTCGCCGGGCGGCCGTGGGCATGGGGATCGAGGGCACGAGGGGCGGCGAGCTGCCTCAGCCGACCGCGCCTGCGGCGAGCTACTTGGGTGCCAGCACCATCAGCATCTGGCGACCTTCAAGGCGGGGAAACGCCTCGACCTTGGCGACTTCCGCCACGTCGTCCTGCACCCGCTTCAGCAGGTCCATGCCGAGTTGCTGGTGCGCCATCTCGCGCCCGCGGAAGCGCAGGGTGATCTTCACCTTGTCGCCGTTCTCGATGAACTTGTTAACGCTCCGCATCTTCACGTCGTAATCGTGATCGTCGATGTTGGGACGCATCTTGATCTCCTTGATCTCCTGCGTCTTCTGGGTCTTGCGGGCGAGGTTGGCCTTCTTCTGCGCCTCGTAGCGGTATTTGCCGACATCGAGGAACTTGCACACCGGCGGATCGGCGTTGGGGGATACTTCGACCAGGTTGAGGCCGAGTTCTGCGGCCTGCTCGATCGCTGCGCGGGTGTACATCACGCCGAGATTTTCGCCCTCGTGATCGATCACGCGGACTTTGGGCGCCTGGATCAGTTGGTCAAAGCGCGGGCCGCTCTTGACGGGCGGTTGCAGCATACGCCGGGGTGGACGGGCTATGGGGCATTCTCCTGAAATTGCCGGTTGGATTGGCGCGCTATCTAGGGCTCTCGCAGCGGATTCGCCAGCGTGAATGATCAGGCGGCGGCGCGCCATAGCGGGAATTGCGCCAGCTTGCGTCCTGCCGGCAACACCGCGTCGATCGCCTGGGCGGGTTGGAGCGCCTCGCGGATGGGGCGCGAGGCGGCGTCCATCCCCCCGGCGAGCGCACCGAAGGCGGGCAGGATCATCCGTTCCGCCCCGCAGCGGGATCGGCCGACGACACCGCAGGGGCGCGACAGGCTGCGCCCACGTACGCTCATCCGCAGCTTGGGATGGAAGTGACCGGACAGTTCCGGCCGGGTTTCCCCCGGCTGCGCGATGTGCCGCAGGATCACGCCGGAAACCGCCAGCTCCTCGACCACGGTGCCGCCGATCGCGCCGTCCAGTTGCTCGTCGTGGTTGCCGGTGATCCACACCCAGTCGGTCGCGCGGGTCAGCGCGGCGAGCATACCGGCAGCGTGAGGTTCCAGCCGCGCCGCGCCCGCGCCGTCGTGGAAGTTGTCACCCAGGGTGTAGACCCGCCGTGCGCCGGTCTCGCGCAGGGCCAGCGCCACCCGTTCCAGCGTCTCGCGCGAATCGTAGGGCGGCAGCAGCTGCCCCCGGGCGGCGAACCAGCTCGCCTTCTCGAGGTGCAGGTCGGCGAGCAGCAGCGCCTGTTCTCGCGGCCAGTAGAGCGCGCGGCCGTGCACCAGGGCCAATTCCTGACCAGCGAACGAAAGGGGAACCATGGCCTGCCCTTGCCCCATGGGCGCAGGCTTGGCAAGAGGCGCGGATGAGTGACTGGACAGCCCATTCCGCCCGCGCGCAGGCGTGGTTCGAGAACCTGCGCGACCGGATCTGCGCCGAGTTCGAGGCGATCGAGCGCGAGGCTGGCTCGCAAGCCGCGTTCGACTACGCAGCCTGGACCCGCGAGGAGGCGGGCAATCCCGATCCCGGCGGCGGCACCCGCGGCCTGATGAAGGGCAAGGTGTTCGAGAAGGTCGGCGTCAACGTGTCGACCGTGCGAGGCAATTTCGCGCCCGAGTTCGCCGCCTCGATCAACGGCGCGAGCGCGGAGAACCCCGGGTTTTCCGCCACCGGCATCAGCCTTGTCGCGCACATGGCCAACCCGCACGTGCCAGCGGTTCACATGAACACCCGCTTCCTGACCACCGGCAAGGCCTGGTTCGGGGGCGGGGCCGACCTCAACCCGCCCATTCCCTATCCGGAGGACACGGAGGCGTTCCACGCCCGCCTGCGCGCCGCCTGCGCCGCGCACAACCCGACCTACTACGAACGCTTCCGCAAATGGGCGGACGACTACTTCTTCATCCCCCATCGCGGCGTTCATCGCGGCGTCGGCGGGATCTTCTTCGATCATCTCGAATGCAAAGACCCCGCGATCGACGGCGGAGCCGCGTTCGAGCGCCATTTCCACTTCACCCGCGACGTCGGGGAAGCCTTCCTCGACGTGTTCCCGCAGCTGGTGCGGCGGCGGATGGAGAGCGCTTTCACGCCTCAGGACAAGCAGACCCAGCTCGAATGGCGCGGACGCTATGCCGAGTTCAACCTGGTCTACGACCGGGGCACCTTGTTCGGGCTCAAGACCGGCGGCAACATCGATGCGATCCTGATGAGCCTGCCGCCCGAGGCGGTGTGGCGCTGAGCGCGCCGTACATCATCGTGCCTTCCGGGCCAGCGTCCCTCATCGCCGGGCGTTCCCGATGCCCCTGACCCATTCGCGCACTTCCGCCCGCTCGATCGCCCGCAGGCCGCCATCTTCGCTGATCTGATCGTGCTGGTCGCGGGTGGCGATCACCAGCGCCGGGTCCAGCAGCGCGTCGAAGCTGATCCCGGCCCAGGTCGCCTCCGATCCCTTGTGCTGCCAGACGACATTGCCGAAAGCCTCGAAGCCGCACCACTGGAGGAGCACTTCACCGGCGATGTGGGGAGGCGCGCAGGTCAGCGAGACACGCCGGACATGAACCTGGGCCCCGGTGAGCGAGAGGTCGAGGAGGACCGCGTTGAGGTGGCCGCTGAGCATGGTCACTCTGGCGGGGAGCCGTGTCGCGAGGCGGCTGCGCCCGCGCCGGTGCGGCGTGGGGGCGCCCGTTGAACGCAGGTATTCCATGAGGCAGAAGGTAAACCGGGATAGCTTATGCCCGCTTGCCCGCCGCCTACGGCATATTGCCTAGGTTCCGCTGCACGCCTTGCGAGCGATCTCCGGATCGACCTCGCTGATTTCCCAACCGACGGGTTTGAAACTGCCACCGTTGGAGGCATAGGCAGAGCACGCGGTCAGCCCCACGATCAGGTCCATTTCCGCCAGCAGGCTGAGCCGATCACCGGCGCGCGAGCGCGGCGGGTCGACGGAAAGCCTGCCTGTTGACGTATCGACGGGGACGTTCATGAACACGTTGAACGCGCAGGGGATGGCGTCGGGTTCCACCCCGTACGGGCCCAGCGCTTCCGCAAGGTTGCCGAAGCAGCCGCGATGGACCGGCTGGTCGGGGTAGAAGTGCCGGAATGTCGCTTCGCTGCACGGTGTCAGCAGGAAGTCGTGGCAGCCGACATCGTCGCGAACGATCCGCAGCATGGGGTTCGACCGGTTCGACCACAGGTGATTGCCTTCGGTCAGTTTGATCGTCTCTTCATAGTCGAAGGTGCGCCCGTTCGAAATCGCCTCGCGGACGTCCCGGTGCGAGACGGCAACCAGATCGCTCACCTGACAGCCTTCGATGTCGATCACGTCGAGCGTCTGGCCGGCGCGCAGATGGAAGGCGACGCCGCTGCGCGGCGGGATCACGTTCATCCGTCTGCCCGCGGGTCGGCGAAAGGGGGGCTCCACTCGCCGTCGATCCTGCGGCCGCTGTACTGCGCCGCCTCGCTGGCTTCGCCGTGGCGCTTGAGCATGGGGTTGATGTCGCCGGCCAGCGCCCGGTCCCGTTCCAGGATGGCTTCGCGCATTCTCTCGTAGCGCCCGGTCGCCCGCAGCCGCTCGAACTGGTCGTGCAGGTTGAACACCAGCGTCGGGTAGGCGAAGCGTCGCGCCGGGCGCGAGGCACGCGGGTGGAGGCCCACGACGAAGTAGCCTTCGCCGCCGAAGCTGAGAGAGAAGTGCGGGCTCTCGGGATCGGGGCTGACGCGCTCGTCGTAGCGCTGCCCGCGCCAGGCATCCTTGTCGGCAAGCGACTGAATCCGCTGCCACAGGTGCTGTTCGAACTGTTCCTCACTGAGGTCGTCGGGGCCGGCAAAGACCACTGCGAGGCTGCGAAAGCCATCGGGATCGTCGCGCCAGTCCCACGACCACTGGAGCAGCTCGTCATGGATCCGCAGGTCATCCCACCCGCTGGTGATATCGCGCGCCTCCAGCACCCGGAGGTTGCCGCGTGCGAGCGCCGATTTCGCGCCCACGCAGGGGAAGGCGAGATCCTCGATCCACTGTCGCAGTTCGCCTTTCAGGTCGGCCGGTGCTCCGGCACCGTCCTGCGCCGCGTTGACTGTCGTTGTCTGTGTCATCGCCGAGTCAACGGCAGGGACCGCTGATCGGTTCCTCCGGGATCAGGGGCGCTGTGTCGCCGCTTTTCCGCGCTGCACCATCTCGAGGTAGAGCGCAGCATCGTCCTTGTTCTCGCGCTCTAGCTGGCGGATCGCGTCGGACAGGTTCTTGCGGCACTGTGCCCCCGCTTGGCCTTTCGCGCAATTGCTGCGCTGGCGGTCAAGATCGGCCACTTTCTTGCCCCGTGCTATCATCCGGTCGCTGATCGCGCGCATTTCGCCAACGTCCAGCACCCCGCCCATCGCGCCGGCCTGATCCAGGGCCTCGCGCAGCGCACCGTAGTCGCGCGTGACCCCGTCCGGCCCGGTGACGGTTGTTTCGGTGCCGTGTGCACCGGAGATCACCGTTCCGTCGCCGTAGCGCATGGTGCCCGCCCCATCGAGCACACCGGGCTGGCCGTCCGGGCCGGTTGCGGGCACCCGCTCGCCATTGGGGAGCGTGACCCAGCCGGATGCGGTGCTGTCGGTCCCTCCGCCCGCTGGTCCCTTGTCCGGCGCCTCGCGGCTGGCGGTCGAGCCGTCGGGCCGGGTGATCACCGTGTCGCCCGCGGTGCCCATGCCGACGCTGGTGCCGTCGGGATAGGTGACCCTTCCGTCCGCATTCTGCTTGCCCCTGCGCCCGGAAGGATCGGTGGCCTGGACCAGCTGGCCATTGGGCAGTTCGAAGGTATCCGGCGGCGGCTGGCTGGTGGTGCTGCCGTCCGGCCTCGTCACCATCGTGCTGTCGTCCGCGCCGACCCCGACAATCGTGCCATCGGGGTAGGTCACGCTGCCATCGGGGTTGACCTTGCCCCGCCCGCCATCGGGCGCAGTGGCGCGAACCTTCTGGCCGTTGGGCAGGGTGATGTAGTCGCTCGCCTGTGCCGCCAGCGGGAGCGCTGCGCCAAGGGCAAGCGCAGCCCCCGCGAGGAGCGCGAGGCGTGTCACGGGTTCATCTCCAGCACATCGACATAGGCGACCCTGCCGTTGAGGCCGATCGAGACATAGACCGTCGGCTGGCCCGGCAGGCTGCGCCGCGCGGTGAAGTACTCGACATCGCCGGCGATGCCGAGGTTGATGCCGTTCACAGGCATATAACCCGCGCCGAGCTGGTGATAGGACGAGCTGCCGCACCGTGCCTTGCGCGAACACTGCCATTCGATCGTGAAACCCTGCCGCAGCAACGGTTCGCGCCAGGCGGTGATCGCGGACGAGGCGGTCTGCCCGCCGGTCAGATCGTAGCGGGTGCGGGTGAGCAGGCCCGTGTGATCCTGATAGCTGATCTGCCGGGGCCTGAACCCGGTGATCCGGCGATAGTTCGACAGCTTGCCAGCCTCGTGCTCCTTGGCGACCGCACCGGGGATCGGCGGGACGGTGAACCGCGCGGCAGCGGCCTGGGTGCCACCCTGCCTCGCGAACGGATCGAGCACCCCGCCGGCCGTGCCGGTCGGCGCGGCGGTGTTGACCGGTGCAGGGGGCGCGGCCTGGGGGGGCGCATCGGGTTCCTGCTGGCGTTCGGGCAGGCAGTCGCGCGCGCCGGTGACGCACTGGACCGCTTCGCGTGTGCGCCGCTCGGCCTGCCGCTTGACCTCGCGTTCGGCCGATTTCTTGATCACGTTGCCCAGACTCTGTGCGGTCGCAGGTGCGGCCGGCAGTGCGAGCGCGGCCAGGACGGCCGCTGTCAGACGAAGGGTAGGCATGGCCTGTGCTCCTTGGCGGCCGGGCTTCGGCTGACTCACAGCGTTGTGCAGTCGCGCGCCCGGCGGATTGTCGACGGGCGGCCAGACTAGCCGCGCGCAGCGCCGCCAAATTGGACGAACAGGACATTCCCGCTGCGAAGCCGGGAAAGGCTTACCGATTGCAATGTCCTGCGTTGCGCATCATCTAGGCTGGCGATGCTGCGCCAGTACGAACTTGTCGAGCGGGTCAAGGCCTACGATCCCGATGCCGACGAGGCGCTGCTGAACCGCGCCTACGTGTACACCGTGCAGAAGCACGGCACCCAGAAGCGCGCCAGTGGCGACCCATACTTCAGCCATCCGGTCGAAGTCGCCGGGCTGATGACCGATCTCAAGCTCGACCAGGAAACCATCGCCACCGCGCTGCTGCACGACACCGTCGAGGACACGCTGGCGACGATCGGCGACATAGAGGAGAACTTCGGTGCCGATGTGGCCCGGCTGGTCGACGGCGTGACCAAGCTCTCCAAGATCGAGGCCATGCCTGAGAACGAGCGGGCGGCGGAGAACCTGCGCAAGTTCCTGCTGGCGATGAGCGAGGACATCCGCGTGCTGCTGGTCAAGCTGGGCGACCGGCTGCACAACATGCGCACGCTGCACTTCATCAAGTCACCGGAGAAGCGCCAGCGGATTGCCCGCGAGACCATGGACATCTACGCCCCGCTCGCCGAGCGCGTGGGAATGTACGAGTATATGCGCGAGATGCAGCTGCTCGCCTTCGAGCAGCTCGAGCCCGAGGCTTTCGGCACGATCACCGGGCGGCTGGAGCAGATCAGGCGGCAGGGCGGGGGCCACGTCGATGCGATCGCGCTGGCGATCAAGCAGGCGCTGGCCGAGGCGGGGCTGAAGGTCGAGGTCTCGGGCCGCGAAAAGCACCCCTACTCGATCTGGCGCAAGATGGCCGAACGGCACGTCAGCTTCGAGCAGGTGACGGACATCATGGCGTTCCGGGTCCTGACCGAGAGCGAGGACGACTGCTACCGCGCGCTCGGCGTGCTGCATACCACCTGGCAGTTCATCCCGGGCCGGTTCAAGGACTATGTCTCCACCCCCAAGACCAATGGCTACCGCTCGCTGCACACCTCGCTCATGTACGAGAACTCGATGCGGGTGGAGGTCCAGGTCCGCACCCGCGCAATGCACCAGACCAACGAGTTCGGCCTGGCCGCGCACTGGGCCTACAAGCAGGGCGACAAGCCTGACGGGCAAGTCGGCTGGCTGCGCGACCTGATCGAGATCGTCGACGCCAGCCACGATGCCGAGGAGCTGCTCGAGCACACCCGGCTCGCGATCTACCAGGACCGGATCTTCGCCTTCACGCCCAAGGGCGCGCTGCACCAGCTGCCCAAGGGTTCCACCCCGGTCGACTTCGCCTTCGCGGTCCACACCGATCTCGGCGCGCACACGGTGGGAGCCAAGATCAACGGCCGGCATATGCCGCTGCGGACACCGCTCAACAACGGCGATGTCGTGGAGATCATCAAGGGCAGGGCCGCCGAGCCACAGCTGTCCTGGCTGGGTTTCGTCGTCACCGGCAAGGCGCGGGCGGCGATCCGTCGGGCAGTGCGGCTGAAGGAGCGCGAGGAAGTCGCCAGCATCGGCCGGATGCTGTTCGATGAGATCGCCAGCCGGGTACCGGCGAAGATCGGCAAGAAGGCCACGCGCGAAGCCGTGAAGCGGCTCAACCTCGAGGATGAGGACGAGCTGATGTACCAGATCGGTGCCGGCCGGATCGACGACCGCGCGGTGATGGAAGCGCTGTTGCCGGGCTGCACGGCCGACATGGAGGTGCCGGTCGACTGGTCGCGGCAGGACCGCACGATCTCCATCCGCGGGCTCACTCCCGGCGTGGGATTCCAGCTGGCCGAATGCTGCCACCCGGTGCCCGGCGACCGGATCGTCGGCCTGCGTCAGCCTGGCGAGCGCGTGGTGGTCCATGCGATCGACTGCATCGAGCTTGCCAGCGGGATCGATGCCGACTGGCTTGATCTGTCATGGGGCAAGCAGAGCAGAGGCGCGGTCGGACGGTTGCGGGTAACGCTCTACGACCGGCCGGGCACCCTGGCGGAAATGGCCGGAATCTTCGCGCAGAACCTCGCCAACGTGAAGACGCTGGTCCACGTGCAGAAGGAGCATCCGTTTTCCGCCTACGAGGTCGACCTGGAGGTGCAGGACCTCGCCCACCTCACCCGCATCCTCAGCGCGCTGCGCGCCAGCGATGCGATCGCCCAGGCGGAGCGGATCTAGGCCAGGTCCAGTTCGACGTGGACCGGTTCACCGTCGGACAAGCCCTCCGCCAGCTTGACCTTGCGGCTGACCAGCAGGATCCATTCGGTGGAACCGGCCTGCGGGAACACCGAGGTGCTCCAGCGCGTCCCGCCGATTCGGGCCATGACCTTGAGCGAGCCGAACCCGCGGTGGCGGCCATATTCCAGCCGCCGCAAGCGCGCGTGCATCGCCAGCGCTTCTGCGGGTTCACCAGTGATGACGACCAGATGATAGGTGCCCCGCTCGCCCTGCCAGCGGGTGAGGGGTGCGGTGAGGGTGATGGCGTCGCTCATCCAGGTTTCACGCAGAGACGCAGAGGAGAAGGGGAGACGCGGAGAGGGATTCTGCGGCGAAGCCGCGCTCAGGTTCGCGCCAAGCAGCCAAGTTGCCAAGAGGGCGGTCTTGCAGGCCGGTTATCACAACATCTTGGCCCCTTGGCGGCTTGGCGCGAACCCCCTTGGATGCCGCTGCGCGGCGGGCGCTATCCCTCGGCTTAGACTGCGAAATCAAGCGGTCACGCGCCGGATCGGTACGGGGATATTGCAGACGTCCGCCCCGCCGGCAGGCACGTTGAAGAACGGATCGCGCCGGTTGGCGCGCGCCTCGGCGTAGCGGGCGAAGGTCTCGCCTTCCGTGCTCAGATATTCGAACTTCGGCTGTTCGGCAGCCGGCAGATCGCTCGCAATCCGCACGGTCAGGATCGGGGTGCGTTTGTCCACGTCTTCGGGTGCGTAGAACCCCAGCGCGCCCTTGCCGCGCGGTAGCGAGGAGAGGTGCTCCATCCCCTCGATCACCCGGCCCACGACTGCGATGTTGCGGTCGAGATGGCGCGGCGCATGGCCGATCACGGTGTAGAGCTCCGCCCCCGAGCCGGTGTCCGGCGACAGGTCCCGCCCGACCCCGACCATGCCGTAGCAGTGGACGGGCCACCACTGCTGCGGAAAGCTGTTCCTCCACACAGTGGCGACCGGCCAGCCGCCATAGAAATTCACGTTGTTGGCGTATGCGTCGCTGCTGAGCCATGCGGGGTAGGGATCTGTTTCTGCGGGCCGCAGCACGAGGCCCGCCGCTTCCTTGTCCTGGCGCGCCCTGTCGCGCTCGGCATTGCGGTTCTGCCATTCGTCAAGGCTGGCGGTATACTCCGCCTCCTCCACAACCTTCAGCCCGTCGGGCAGTGGCTTCGTCTCGCCCGTCGCTTCCGGGTTGTCGTAGTTCGGATCGCCCCACTGGACGACGTAGTTGTCCTGCACCCGGTTGACCGAGATGCCGTCGTACCAGCCCGAGCGCGCGAACAGGCGGATGTTGTCGATCCAGCTCTGGCTGAACGGCGGCGGCATCAGCTGGATCACCACTTGCCGCGCACCGCCCTCGCTGTCGGGGGCGAGCGTCATCACCAGCAGGTCCTGCGTCGGGATCGCCACCCACTCCTGCGCCGGGGCCTGCGCCACGATCTCGCCCGGGGAGAGGGCCAAGCTATCCTGCGCTGCAAGCGGCAGGGAGACGGCAAGGGCGACGGTGGCCAGGAAGGCGTTTCTCATCGCCATCGTCTGCCACCGCAAAGTGCCTTGCGAAAGAGGGAACCCGCGTCTATCCGCGCGTTCCTGTCCCCACGTGCGCTGTCCAACTGCGCTCAAGCAGCGAAGCGGTAGCGCGTAAAAGGGGCTCTGGAGCAGTGGCCGAGTGGTCGAAGGCGCACGCCTGGAAAGTGTGTATACGGCAAAACCGTATCGAGGGTTCGAATCCCTCCTGCTCCGCCACTCCTGCGACTGGAACTGCTTTCCCCGGCCGCATGGCGGGGTCCCGGCGGCCTCGCCCTGCGCTCAGTCGATCAGTTCGCCGAGCAGGCCGCGCACCTTGCGGTCGACAGCCTGGTTGAGCTCGTCTTCGGCGGCATCGGCAGCCGTTTCCCCCAGTCGCCCGAGCGGACGCACAGCCTCATCGCGGCCTCCTGCGCTTCGGGTGCCCGGTGCACCTTTGATGCCAGAGATGCAGCATTCGCTTTGCGATGGTTCGGGCACGGGTGCCTTGAGGAAGCATTCGCCATGGTCGGTGCGGCCGGGGGGGACATAAGTCCAGGCGGCGCATTGCCGGTCGCCGTCGCAGGCCGCCTTGCAGGTCTGCCAGCTGTTGCCCGCCGAGGTGTAGACGATCTCGCGGTAGTCGTTGCCGAACAGGTCGACGTTGTACATCGGCTGCCAGTCCTCATCAGCGCGCGGGGCCGGAGCGGGTGACATCGGCGCGGCCACCGCCGCACGCTGGCTCTGGCCAAGGTAGCGCACCGAACTGATCGAGCCGCCCCTGTCTCCGAGCGAGCTCATCTCGCCATCGACCACCATGCATGATGTCCTGTAACCGGCATCCATGCACACCTGCCAGCGCCCCTCGGTCCGGATCGAGAAGGCGTAATCGTTGGCGGTGCCATCGAAGCCCTCGGCAGCCGCGACGGCTTGCAGATCGGGTGTGCTTTTGGTGATGGTTACGCCAGTGCCGGTCAGGTCCTCGCCATTGTAGAGCGTGATCGATCCCGCCGGATCGCCTTGCGCGCCAATCGCAGCGGCCAGGAACGGCGTGCCCGCCATGGCCCCCAGCGCCAGACCCTTGACCAGTTCGCGCAGCATCGCGTTTCTCCCCCTTCCCAGCATGGGTGCGGACCATCCCGCGCCATCGTCAGGAAAAACAGGAATCCTCCGCAGAAGCGGACAGGCGGCCAGGAAGATTCTTCCCGGCCGGGATGTCCCCTTTCGCTGACCTTTGCGGTTCTCCGGGTCAGAAGGGAGAATAGGATGCGTGCTTCATTTCTGACCGCCGCGCTTGCGGCAGGTCTCGTGTCGGCCTGCGGGACCGAGGCTCCATCGGCCAGCGAGGAGGAGGTGCCGGAGGCCACGCCCGCAGCATCGGCCGCCGGGCCGGTGATCGAGGCGACCCGTGAAGACGTCGAGCTGGCGTGGAAATGCCAGGGCCTGATGTCCGCGGCCTTCGCTGCACGGACGGTCATGAAGGATGCTCTGCCGGAGGAACTGGCCGCCATATCCAGCGACACAGCGATGTACTGGACCAACCGTGCTGCAAGTGTGCGGGCCCCCGGAATGAGCCAATCGGACCTTGATGCACTGACCGCCTCTTCGGTGCGCGTCCTGGCGACACCGCAGGCGGTCGAGCGCGCCTTGCCCGAGATCCGCGAATGCCTCGTCGCGCAAGCCGGTGGCTAGCCCAGCCGGCATCGACGAAGCCCGTCCCGCATCAAGGCCGGGCCCCGTGCCGCGTGCCCTGGTGATCGGGGACGGGATCGCCGGCCTCGGCGCAGCGATCGTGCTTGCCCGGGCCGGCTGGCGGGTGGACTGCGCGCGACTGTCCCAACGCCGCGACTTTGCGCGCGCGCAGGCGCAGTTCACGTCCCCGGGCGTGATCGCCCAGCTTGAACTGCTGACCGGGGGTTCGCTCGGCGGCTGGGCGCTCGGCCCGGCCGCGATATGGGATGCATCCGGGAGACGCGAGGACTCGGCCCGCCCGATCGTGTCGGTCGACGCTATGCGCAGGGCACTGCGCGAACGGGCTGACTCGTTCCAGGTTGCCTTGTTCGAAGCCTCGAACCTCGCCGTGCGCGCGGATGGCGGCGCCGCCTGGTGCTGGAGATCGGGCGGACCAGTCCTTTCCTGCGATCTGGTGGTCGACGCCCGCTGCAGCGCAGCCGAGCCTGGGCAACTGCCGGGCTTGCAAGTCCAGTCCGACGAACTGTTTGGTGCTTTCCGCTGCTGGCGATGGACCGGTGTGAGCGACGGATGCGAAGGGGCCTGGATGCTGGCAGCCAGCGGGATGCCCCGAGCCGAAATGCTGATCCGCGGGCCGGATGCCGACTTGCAGCTGATGATGTGCGATACAGGCGATGTTCCACCCGATCCGGTCGCCGCTCTTGACCGGTTGCTGCTCGGGGCGGGAGCTTCGTGGCTGCCGCGCCTGGGCCGGATCGTGCTCGAACCGGACGCACTGTGGCATGGCCGCCCGCTGGCCCGCCGAAGGCGCGTGGCTGCAACTGGCGCGATGCCTCCGCTGGTTCTGATCGGCGCAGCGCTGATCCAGACCGCACCCTGGCTTGGCCAAGGGATCGCGCAGATCGCCGAACAGCTCGCCGCCCTCTCGGCGGCACTGGCTGCCGGAACCCCGCCGGAGGGTCTGATTGGCGCGGTCCAGCCGCTGGCCGACCGGCGGTGGGCCGCGCTGGAGCTGCGCCACGCTCTCGGACCCGGAGTGACGGGCGGAGGCGGATGGCCGGGCCGCTGCAAAGATCGTGACATGGCGCACGCCGCCCGATAGCCTCAACCCGCCAGATTCGGAGCCATGAATGAACGGGGACGAACAAAGCGCAGCCTTGATCGACGCGCTCTATCCGCAGTTGAAGCGGATCGCGCGCGACTTGCGCTGGCGCTACAGCGCGGGCGAGACCATGCGCTCCACCGCGCTCGTCAACGAATGCTATCTCAAGCTGCGCCGCGCTCATGGTTTTGTTGATGAGGCGCATTTCCTTCGCACCGCTGCGCGCGCGATGCGGCAGGTGCTGGTCAATCACGCCACCGCGCGGCTGGCGGCCAAGCGCGGCGGCGGCAAGGCAGCGGAAGGCTTCGAGGACGATCTCCCGGTGGTCTACTGGGAAAGCGATGATCGCCTCGTCGCCCTCAATGCCGCGCTGGAACGGCTCGCGGGCCGTGCGCCGCGCCTTGCCCAGATTGTCGAGCTGCGCTTCTTCGGCGGCTACTCCGAACGCGAAGTGGCGAGCCTGATTGACTGCAACGAACGCACTGTCCGGCGCGACTGGGTCAAGGCCAAGGCCCTGCTGCTGGTCGACATGGCCGAAGGAACCGACGACAGGGCGGCGGTCGCTGCGGCCTGAACAGGAGCTGCGCGAGCTAAAGTCCGGCCCGCACGTCCCTTGCTGATTCCACCAGTCGCGCCCCGGCAGGGCCGAGGCTTGGCACAATGGCATCAAACCCTCTCAGCGATTGTCGCGCGCCTGCCAGGTCGCCGTTTGCCTTTTGCACCTTGGCCAGGGAAAGCAGGGCCATGGCCTTTGCCGGAGGAGGCGATTTGCCGAGCTCGGCGGCAGCCAGAGCCTGCCGCGCCAGATCGAAGGCAGCGCGATCGCCGGTCGCGAGCCGCGCATCGGCGAGGCCCGAAAGGGCTGCCACGTGCTGCATCGATCCGGCACCGGCGAACTGTTCGGACATCGGCACCGCCTCTGTCAGCAACCTGTCCGCTTCGGCCGCGCGTCCCAGTTGCAGCAGGACTTTGCCATGGTTGCTGAGCAGGGCCGCCGTACCTGCCGAAGCACCAAACAGCTGGCGCCTGACGCGAACCGCCTCGGCGAACAGCGGTTCAGCCGCGGCCGGACGCCCTGCGAGCATTTCCAGAGCGGCGAGGTTGTTAGCCGTGTTGAGCGCGTCAGGTGTGTCGGTCAGCCGGGTGGACTGCCAGATCGTCTGGGCTCGCTTCAGTGCCGCAGTGGCCCCTGCCGGATCCCCGGCCGCCAGCAAGGTAACGCCGAGATTGTTCTGGAACACCCCGGCCTGGCGGTTCGCGGTGCCGTGCAGAGCCGCGTGTTCGGCGGTGGCTCGGGTGAGCATGGCGGCCGCCGCGGAGGGGTCGGTGTCACGCAGGATCTGCGCCTCGACCAGACGGCTATCGATCAGGCGCGCACGCCATTTCGCCGCATTCCGCTGCCAGAAGTCCTGCGCCTGCGCCAGGAAAGGCCGTGCAGCTTCCACCTCCCCCAGCCGGACAAGCGTCTGCGCCATGTCGTAGCGCGCCGCCGCCAGCGTATCGCCCGGCACCAGCCCTTCACGCTGCGTCATCAACGGGCTGAGCGCGGCTTTGGCGGCCTCGTAATCGCCGAGATAGAAATGGAGCTCGCCCAGGGCGTGGAGCACCCGCGCGGACTCGGACGGATCGCGCGAGAACTCGGCGATGATCCGGCGGGTCGCCTGATTGAGCACGTCGCGCGGGCTGCTGTCCGCTCCGGCTGCCTCGACGCTGTCGCCCAGCAGCAGGTAGAGCGACTGGCGCACAGCGTCGCTGCGCTGCTCTTCGGCCAGCGCTGCATCGCGCGCGGCGAGGGCTTCGCGGCGCTGGAGCTCGGTGCCGACCAGGCCCGCCCCCAGCGCCAGCACGATCGCGCTTGCCGCAGTGATCGGCCAGCGCGCGCGCCAGGCAAGGCGGCGGAGGCGGTACGCGCGGTCGCCCGATCGCGCCGCCACCGGCCGGCCGTCGAGCGCGCGGCGCAGGTCATCGGCCAGCGCATCGAGACCGGGATAGCGATCCGCCGCTTCCTTGCGCAGGGCTTTGGCGAGGATCGCGTCGCAATCGGCCACCAGCCCTTGCGGCGCAGCGGCGAGCACCGGCACCTCTGCCCGCAGGCTGGCGAGCCGCACCGGCGCACTGTCCAGCACCCGTCCGATCCCGAGCGCCACCGGTACCCCGGCAAGATCGACCGGCGGTCGCCCGCTCGCCAGTTCGTAGAGGATCGCCGCCGCCCCGTAGACATCGACCGGCGGGCCGAGCGGCGCGCCGGTGAGCAACTCGGGTGCGGCATAGGGCGCTGACAGCGGCAGGATGTCCTGCGTCCGGTCGCTCGCGTCCATGCGCTTGGCAATCCCGAAGTCGATCACCCGCACCCGCGCGTCATCGCCAACCAGGACGTTGCCCGGTTTGAGATCACGGTGCAGCACCAGCATCCTGTGCGCCGCGGCGACGGCCTCGATCACGTCCAGCGTCAGGGCGATGCGCTGGGCGAGCGAACTGTCTCGGGCCGCGCACCATCGATCGATCGGAGTGCCGTCGATCCGCTCCATCACCATCCATGGCTGTCCGTCGGGGCTGACCCCGCCATCGAGGAGGCGGGCAATGCCGGGATGATCGAGCTGCGCCAGCAACTGGCGTTCGGCCTCGAACCGGGCGACGTCGATGGCCGCATCCCGGCGCATCAGCTTGAGCGCGCCGTCCTGCTTGAACCCGCCTTCGATCCGGCGTGCGGCGTGAACCGTGCCCATGCCCCCCTGGCCGAGCAGCTCGCCGATCGACCATACCCCGATGCGGTCAGGGGTGACCGCGTTCATGCCTGCCGCGGGTTCCTCAGCCGGTTCGAGAAAGCTCTCTGCCTCTGCGAGGCGGGCCAGGATCCGCTCGACCTTGACGCGATCCTCGGGGCTGTCGCCGAGCTTGCCGCGGAGAAAATCCGCGCGCTTGCCGGCCGGGAGCGTCAGCGCCTCGTCGATGACCCCCTCGAGTATCGCCCAATCTTCGGCCCGCATCGTCCCCCGCTGAAACCACCCTCATGGCATCGCGTCACCGCCCTGCGCCACCGGCGGGAAGCGGCTGTAATACAATCGGTCTTTCGCCCCTCGGACGCAAGCCCCTTTGCATCGTGGTGTGCACCGGAGCGGCGAGAACCGATCGCGCCGTCTGTCCGGTTTTCGGCTGCAATCCTGTTCTTCCCGAAAAACGTCCGGGCCCCGCACCTCGCCACATCGGTCATTCTGGAAGGAACCCACCATGCACTATCCCGCGCGCACCCTCGGCCTCGGCCTTGCCATTCCCCGCGCCAGCCTTGCCGCCCTGGCGGCGGCGCTGGCCGCCTCGGGCCTGATCGCCGCTCCGGAGGCGAAGGCCGAAACCTGCCTGCTCGACCGCGACAATGACGGTGTGGCGGATGCAGGCACCGACAACGACGGCGGGGCAGATGACGAAAACGGCGCGGACAGCAATCTCGCCTGCGGCACATCGGCCGACGCGGGCGGCGGCACCGGCAACACGGCGGTGGGACACGGGGCCGCCACCAACGGAAGCGGCAATGTCGCGCTGGGTAACGCAGCCTTTGCCGGAGGTCGCGGCCTCGGAGCTGCGCCGGTCAACGCGGCGATCGCCATCGGCAACAGCGCCATTGGCGTGGCGGAAGGGGCGATAGCCATCGGTTCCGACCGGGACGGCGACACCCTGGGCGCCCGCGCCGGCGGCGCAGGCTCGATCGCCATCGGGGCCGACGCGCTTGCCACCTACAATCGGGACATCGTGATCGGCGCCGGGGCGCTGACCGGCTTTATCGGCGGCGAGCCCAGCTTTGCCGGTACGATCCTGATCGGCACCGGCGCGATCGGCGAGGGCGATGCGGCGGTGATGGGCAGCGGCGCCACGGGCGGCCCGGGTGCCGTCGTCGTCGGAACAAGCGCGCGGGCCGCGCTCAGCGCATCCGCGATCGGCAACGGCGCTTTGGCCTTGGCGGAGCGCTCTACCGCCCTCGGGTCGGGATCGACCGTCTCCGCCAGTTCGACCGGCGCGATCGCCTTGGGGAACGGGGCCTGTGCGCTCGGATCGGATTCGATCGCCATCGGCGGCGACCGGCGGATCGCTGGCAGCTTCTCCTCGGCCGATTGCAACAGCGGACGAACCGGCGCGATAGCGCAAGCCGAGAACGCCATCGCCATCGGTGCCGACGCCAACGCCGCGGGGATCAGGGCCATCGCTTTCGGCACGTCGAGCGAGGCCAGTGGCGCAAATGCCATCGCGCTTGGCTCGGGGGCGCGAGTCCTGGCGGGCAACAGTATCGCGCTCGGCACGAGAGCGCTGGTTGAGGGTTCCGAGTCGGTCGCGGTCGGGATCGACAGTTATGCAGGAGGCGCGCGCACGGTCACGGTCGGGGTGCAGGCGAGCGCCGAGGGGATCGACAGTGGCGCTTTCGGCCATTTCGCACGGGCACAGGTCGATCGGGCAACGGCCGTGGGTGCAGCCTCGCTCGCGGCCGGCCTGAACAGCACCGCTCTCGGTTCCGCCGCCCGGGCCGAAGGAGCCAACAGCATCGCCATCGGTGCCGACGGGATCGACGGCGATGCGAACGCCGCCAGGGCGAGCGGGGACAACACCGTCGCGATCGGCAACGACAGCCTCGCCCAGGGCGATTTCACCACCGCGGTCGGCAACCTCGCCACCGCGCGCGGCGAGGCGGGGACGGCGCTGGGGCTGAGCGCGGACGCCGACGGCTTCCTCGCCACCGCGCTCGGCAGCAATGCGCAGGCGCTGGCTGCCAACGCCACCGCCACCGGCTCCTTCGCCAATGCGGAAGGCGACAATGCCACTGCGCTCGGCGCCGAGACCCGGGCCAGCGGGGAAAGCAGCGTCGCGATCGGCTACCAGTCGGGCAGCTCGGGCGCGGGCGCGATCGCGATCGGGGCCGAGGCTGTCGCCAACGGGCTCCAGGCCGTCACTCTGGCGGGCACGGCCAACGGCATCGGCGCGCTGGCGCTGGGCGGCGCGGCCACAGCCGGCGCTGATCGGGCGAGCGCAATCGGCACAGCCTCCGTCGCTACCGCAGATGGCGCCACCGCGGTCGGGGCCGAAGCGGGCGCGAGCGGGCTCGCCAGCAGCGCCTTCGGCAATGCCGCGCGCAGCGAAGGCGACAACAGCGTGGCTCTGGGCGGCAGCGCGCTCGCGCTGGAAGGCGACACCGTTGCCCTCGGCACCTCGAGCAGCGCCACCGGCTTCTCCGCTCTCGCCGTCGGCACCCGCGCCAATGGCTCGGGGGCGAACAGCGTCGCGGTCGGCAATCTGGCGCAGGCACAGGTCGGCGAAAGCACTGCGATCGGCGCGAACAGCTCGGCCATCGGGTTCTTCACCACGGCTATCGGTGCGCAGAGCATAGCAATCGGGACGAACGCGATCGCACTCGGCGGGCAGGCCAATGCCCTGGGGGCGAATGGCATCGCGCTGGGCACTGGGGCCAATGCCGCCAATGAAGGCACGATAGCGCAGGGCGCGCGGGCCGATGCGCAGGGTCAGAACAGCGTGGCACTCGGTATCGGCGCGGCCACGGTGCTCGAGGCCACGAACAGCGTTGCTCTGGGAGCGGGGTCCGTTGCCCATCGTGCCGGCACAGTATCGATCGGAGCAGCCGGGAACGAACGCCAGCTCACCCATCTTGCCGCAGGCACCGCCGGAACCGATGCCGTCAACCTTGACCAGCTCAACCGGGTGGAGGGCATCGCAACAGGGGCGCAGTCGGCTGCCGATCAGGCTCTGGCGCAAGCGGGGCAAGCCAGCGCCGATGCCAGCGCGGCCCTGGCCGGTGTGCAGACGGCAATCGCCAACAGCACCGGCGCCAGCCAGGCGGCGGCGCAGGCGCAGACCCGCGCCGATGCCGCCTTCGCCGTGGCGACCGGTGCCGATGCGGCCGCCCAATCGGCGCTGACGACGGCGAACGCGGCCTCGCAGACAGCCAACGACGCCCTTGCGATCGCCAGTCAGGCCGAGGGCAGGGTCGACGCGGCTCTGGCCGCATCGGCGGCGGCGACGGTCGCGGTCGGCGCGCTCGATCAACGCCTCGGGGCGGTCGAGGACGCCAATCTGGTCCAGGACGGGCGCATCCAGACGCTCGAGAACCTCACCGGTCAGGCTCTCGGGAAAGCCGCCGTGGCGCGCGACCGGGCCGACCAGGCGCTCGTCGCCAGCGCGCAGCAGGGCGAGCGGATCGGCGCGGTCGAGACCACGCTCGCCAATCAGGGCCAGCGGCTCGGGATCGTCGAGACGACTGTGGCCCAGCTGGTCGGTTCGACCCCGGCTGCGGCAACCGGCGACAACGCGCTGGCGCTTGGCAACGGCAGCGTCGCCAGCGGCACGGACGCGGTCGCGATCGGCAACGGTGCTCAGGCGACGGACGGGGCAGCGGTCGCCATCGGGCTCGGCAACGAGGCAAGCGGTGACGGCTCGGTTGCCATCGGCGACCCGAACCTTGCCACCGGCGAGGGCGCGCTCGCGATCGGCCGCGACAACGTCGCCACCGGCAATGCCGCCATCGCTCTGGGCGACACCAGCTCCGCAACCGGGACATCGGCGCTGGCGGCCGGGCGGCAGGCCGCTGCCAACGGCAATGCCGCCATCGCTCTGGGCGACACCAGCTCCGCAACCGGGACATCGGCGCTGGCGGCCGGGCGGCAGGCCGCTGCCAACGGCAATGGCGCGATCGCGATCGGCGATGCGGCACAGGCAGCGGCAGCGAACGGCGTGGCCCTCGGCGCGGGCGCTCAGGCGGGTCACGCCAACAGCGTCGCCATCGGCAGCCAGGTCCAGACGGTGCGCGATGACCAGATCCTCCTCGGCGCGACCCGCTCGACCTATACCCTTGCCGGCGTGTCGAGCAGCGCGAGCCGCGCGGCACAGCAGGGTGCGGTTCGACTGGTGACGGCCGACAGCCTGGGCAATCTCGCCACGACCGATTTCGACATCGGCCGGTTCGATGCCCTGGGAACCCGCGTTGGCGCGATCGAGGGGCAGCTGCTTGCGCTGAGCGCGGGGGTCGACCAGTTGCAGTCCGGCCTTTCCCTGCTGCAGCGCCAGTCGAACGGCGGGACTGCGGCGGCGATGGCTCTCGGCGGGACCGTGATGCCAGCCGATCTCGACTTCTCGCTCTCGTTCAACCTCGCCACGTACCGGGGCGAACAGGGCTTTTCAGCCGCCGCGGTTGCCAAGGTCCGGGAGACTGTCTGGGTATCAGGCGGGATCGCGGGATCGACCGTCAAGGGCTCGACCGGCGGCCGGGTCGGGGTCACGTTCGGCTGGTAGCCCGAACACCGGGAGCATCCAGGCGGCGCGCCCGGGTTCCCCATCGGCCGCGCCGGTTGGCGGGATCGCCCGGTCCGCTGCACGGCCGCCCCCGATCCCGCGCGCGCCCGGCCGCACAAGCGCCTGCCGGTCTGCCGATGTTGGAGTGACCGTCGGCAGGCCCTGCAACCTGTTACACGTGTTACACTGTCCTGGACGAAAAAACTCCGCCGCGCGTGAACGGGCAGGGCAGTGCTCTGTTCACGGCGAGGCGCAGGGGCGTTCATCGCGCTGTGATGGCAGATCGGGGGCGTGTAGGAAAATCGCCTATGCGAGGTGGATGGAAGCGTTCCTTCTCCAGCCCGTCAGCGCGAAGGCGGGCAGGGACGGGGACCACGACGCGGCGCGGTGAAAGGAGAGGCGCAGAGGAGATCGGTATAGTGTCCCCGGATTTCCGTGTCCCCGGATTTCCACGCCTCGCAGTGGCAGAGCCCAAGCTCTGGCAATTACGCCTGCCCGCTCGATACGGTCGGGCGTGCTCGCGCCGCCGGCGGGAATGGTGCCGCAGAAGGGACTCGAACCCCCGACCCCAACATTACGAATGTCGTGCTCTACCAACTGAGCTACTGCGGCGCACCGGCTGCGGCTGGCAACCGGGAAGTGGAGGCCCGAGCCGGAATCGAACCGGCGTGCAAGGATTTGCAGTCCTCTGCGTAACCACTCCGCCATCGGGCCTCGCCTGCCCCGGCGAAGGGGGGCAGGAAGCGGCCCCCTAGCGGCTGGACCGCGGCAAGGCAATCCGCTTTGCGGCCCGGGCGCGAAACCGGGCTGGCGCAGCGCCGGCAAGCCGCTATGGACACGCGCCATGTCCGTTGCCGATTTGCTCGCCCCGATCGATGGCCGCCAGGGGCCGGTTCACCTGCCCGCGGCAGGCCAGTGGATGCAGGGGCGCACGCTCTATGGCGGCGCTTCGGCGCTGCTCGCCTATGCCGCTGCGACGCGTGCCTTCCCCGGCCTGCCGCCGCTTCGGGCGGCCCAGGTCGCGTTCGTCGCACCGATCGGCGACAGGGTCGAGTTCCGCACCGGGATGGTGCGCCAGGGGCGCAACGTCGCGCAGGTCCGCAGCGAGCTCTTGTGCGACGGGCAGGTGGCGCTGTCGGCGTTCTGGCTGTTCGGCACCGCGCGCGAGGCGAACGCGCAGCATCCGCCGGCGCGGCTGGAGCCCTGGCCCGACCTGCCCGGCGACGATCTGCCCGCCGACAAGGCGCCGCCGTTCATCGCCAACAACTTCCACATCCGCCGCGCCCAGGCCGAGCGCGGCCGCGGGGCGCCCGTGGTGCGCCGCTGGCTCCGGCTGAAACAGCCGAGCGGGCTCGACCCGGTGGCCGACCTGGTCCTGCTCGGCGATACCCTGCCGCCAGGGGCCATGCGGGCGATGCAGCGGCCCGGGCCGATCAGCTCGATCAACTGGTCGTTCACCGTGCTCGACCCCGAGCCGCGCACGCAGGACGGCTGGTGGCTGGGGGAGACCGCCAGCGAATGGGCCGGCAACGGCTATTCCAGCGAGCGTCTGCGGATGTGGAACGCGGAGGGGAAGCAGGTCCTGTCCGGAATGCAGTGCGTGGCGGTGTTCGGCTAGGTCCACCCGACCTTCACAGGTCCTGGAACTGCGGCTTGCGCCGCTCCATCTCCGCCGTGACCGCCTCGATCTGGTTGCGGGTGCGCATGATCGCGTGCTGTTCCAGGCTTTCCTCCATCAGCAGGCTGTCGGTGGTGCCTTCGGCCATCTTGCCCGCCAGCCGCTTTGCGGCCCGGATGGCATGGGGGTTCTTGAGCGCGATCGTCCGGGCAAGCGCGAGCGCGCGCTCGAGCGGCTGTTCGTCGACGTGGGTGGCGAGGCCGAGCGCCTGCGCCTCGGCCCCGGTGAACTCGCGATTGGTGTAGACCAGCTCGCGCAGCACGTCGTCGCGGATCAGGCCGCGCCACAGGGCATAGCCGCCCATGTCGGGGACCAGGCCCCACTTCAGCTCCATGATCGCCATGCGGGTGTCGGGCGCGGCCACGCGGATATCCGCGCCGCTGGCGATCTGCAGCCCCCCGCCGAAGCAGACCCCGTGCAGGGCGGCGATCACCGGGACGGGCAGCTTGCGCCACTGCATCGCCACCTGCTGCGCGCGGTTGGCGTTGCCGTGGGTGCGGACGGTGAGGTCGGGCTCGTCCGGGCCGGGCGTGCGTGCGAAGTTCGCCAGGTCGAGGCCGGCGCAGAAGGCCCGCCCTTCGCCCGACAGGACCACGACCCGCAGCCCGCGCCGATCGTGCAGCGCATGGCCGGCGGCGATGATCTGGTCGAACATCTCGCCGTCGAGCGCGTTCATCTTGTCGGCCCGGATCAGGCGGACGTGCGCCACACCGTCGTCGAGAAAGTCGATCGCCACACGCGCGTTGGGGCCAAGTTCCACGCCGTCCGTCCCGTTCCTGATTCACCTCCGGCCATGGTCGCCGATCAGCGCAGCGCTGTCCAGCGCCTCGACCGGGCCGCGGGAAGGGGCGAAGGGGGTGACATCGGCATCAAGGCGGTAGCCGCCGGCCGGGTCGGTCACGACCATGGCGTCCACCCCGTGCGCGGCGAGCTTGCGGCGCAGGCGGAAGACATGGACCTCCAGCGTGTTGGTTTCCGGCTCGTGCCGCAGCCGCCACACGTCGCGCAGCAGGGCGCGGCGCGTTACACGCGCGCGCGGCGTCTCGGCGAGCCGCCAGAGCAGGGCGAACTCGCGCGGGTGGAGGCCGAGCCAGTCCCCGCACACGCTGGCATCGCGGTGAAACAGGTCGAGCAGCAGCGGCCCGACCAGCAGCTGGCGAGGCAGCAGGCGGGGCTGTGCGGTCACAGGTATCCGCCGCTGGCCATGCTCAGGCAGCGGCTGCGGGTGAAGATCAGATGATCGATCACTTCGATCTCCAGCGCGGCACCGATGTCGCGCAGCATCCGGGTCGAACGGATGTCGGTCGCGCTCGGATGGCAATTGCCCGAGGGGTGGTTGTGCGCCAGCAACAGCCCGCCCGCGCCGATCGCCAGGGCCCGTTCGAACAGCGGGCGCATCCGCGCGACCAGACGGTCGGAGGCCCCGATCGAGCGGGTCTCGTCGAACAGGTAGTGGCGGCTGGCGTCGCAATAGATCACGCGCAGTTCCTCGTGCCTGGCGGCCGCGAAGCACGCGCGCAGGTAGTGCAGCAGGGCCGGGTCGAAGACATCGATCCGGTACCGGTCAGGACGAGCGGCATGGCACCGGCCGGTGCCGCCGGTTCTGGCGCAATCGGCCGGGCGGATCTGTTCGAGGACCCCCATGCCCGCTCAGACCGGTACGGGCGAGCGTCGCCAGTCGCGGTAGGGGCCGTACTGCCGTTCGCGCGCGACGTGGGTGCCGATCCCGAAGGCCAGGATGGCCAGCTGCAGGTAGGACGGCGCAACCACCAGGATGCCGTAGGCGAGCGGCGTGATCTGGGAGAACGAGTCGCGGGCGATATGGGCGTTGATGGCGATCAGCTGGCAAGCCGCCAGCCCCATCGGATAGAGCCGGTTGGCCCGCAGCGCGACCGGAAGAATCGCAGCCAGCACGGCGATGTCGAGCGCGAAATGCCAGCCGTCGACCGTCTCCAGCTGCATCGCTGGCGTCACCAGCAGGTGGTAGAGCCGGTCGACGACGAACATCGCGACGAAAGTGAAGGCGCAGGCCCTTTCCGGACCCCCGCCGCTTCGCCAGGCCCAGACGGCGAGCACCACGAACAGGGCCATCTGCACCACGAAGCGGTAGGGGAAAGCGAGTATTTCCATCGCGGTCAGGCGTATTCCGGCGTCCCGTGTTCGGTGGCCGGAACCGGTGCCATGGGTTCGGGCATATTGCCCTGCAACGGTGTCGTGATCTGCTCGTCCGGGCCGGCGACGACCAGCGCGACCTCGTTCAGTTCCGAGTGCACCCGGAAGATGTTGCTCGACATCGAGACAGCCTGCGCCTCGGCCTGCGACAGCCGCATGATGGCGCGCTGGCCGATGTCGACCGGCACGTCCGGGTTCTGCCGCGCCACCAGCATCGCCTGCTTCAGCCGCGCGAGCGCAATCATGGTCTCGTCCGAAACCGCTTCGGCCTCGCGGATGAGCTTGCGGAGGGTCTGTGCGTCCATCCCGATCTTGTCCGTCATTGGATCTGGCTCCTGTCGTTGGCGGAGCCTTGCCCTGGTTCCGCGCGGCTAGGTGGATTCAGGCACGACGATCTCGGTCCCGGCCGTCGCCTCGCTGACGGTGAGTGCCGCCGTCATCACCAGCAGAACGGCGGCGATGATGCCGACCGCAAGCCCGGTGATGACGGCGAGGCGAAAGAGGACAGCGTTCTCGCCGTCGAGCACCCCGGGGACTACCCGGGGCTCGTGCCTGACCTGCCATGGTGCCTCGATCGCAACAGGCACCACATCGGCAAGCACGAACTCCCCGGGTGCGACCCGGTCTTCTGGATGCATGGCCGGTGCAGGTTCCGGCAGCTGCCTTTTCCTGTATGCAGGTTTTCTGGAGGGGGCCTCCTCGGCGGAACGCACCCGGTCGACGAGTTCGCCGAGGCTTTCGACGCCATAGTGGTTCTTGATGGCCCGGATATGCTGGTTGACCCGGCTCTCGGACACTCCGAGCTCGGCCGCGATCACCTTGATGGGAACCCGTCGGTCCAGCCGTTCCAGCACGGCGCGCTGCTTTTCCGTCAGCCGGTCAGGCTGCCTGGCGGGCATGGGTTCGTCTCCTGTTGCAGGCGCAGGGTAATTCAAGCCTCGGCCAGAGGCAAACCCTACCCGACGCGGCGGCGGGATCGCGTCAGGCGGCCGCCCCGGCGTTGACGCCGAGCGACGCGAGATAGCGGCGGATGTTGCGCGCGGCCTGGCGCAGGCGCTGCTCGTTCTCGACCATGGCGATCCGCACGAAGCCTTCGCCGTCCTCGCCGTAGCCCACGCCGGGGGCGACCGCGACGTCGGCGTGGGTCAGCAGCTGCTTGGAGAACTCGAGGCTGCCCATCTCCCTCAGCGCCGGCGGCAGGGGGGCCCAGGCGAACATGCTCGCGCGGGGCGGCGGGATGTCCCACCCGGCGCGGGCGAAAGCCTCGACCATGACGTCGCGGCGCTTGTGGTAGAGGCGGCGGTTTTCCTCGACGATATCCTGCGGCCCGTTGAGCGCGGCGCAGGCAGCAGCCTGGATCGGGGTGAAGGCCCCGTAATCGAGGTAGCTCTTGACCCGCGTCATCGCCGCGATCAGCTGCTGGTTGCCCACCGCGAAACCCATGCGCCAGCCGGCCATCGAATAGGTCTTCGACATCGAGGTGAACTCGACCGCGACCTCCTTGGCGCCGTTGACCTGCATGATCGAGGGAGTGGGGTTGCCATCGAAATAGAGCTCGGAATAGGCGAGGTCGGACAGGATCCAGACTCGGTTCTCGCGCGCCCAGGCGACCAGCCGCTCGTAGAAGGCGAGGTCGACCGTCTCCGCCGTCGGGTTGGAGGGATAGTTGACCACCAGCAGGCTGGGGCGTGGCACGGTGAAGGCCATCGCGCGCTCCAGGCTGCGGAAGTATTCCTCGTCCGGCGTGGTCGGCACGCTGCGGATCGTCGCACCGGCGATGATGAAGCCGAAGGTGTGGATCGGATAGCTCGGATTGGGCGCCAGCACCACGTCGCCGGGCGCGGTGATCGCGGTGGCGAGGCTGGCGAGCCCTTCCTTCGACCCCATCGTGACCACGACCTCGCGCTCGGGATCGAGCTCGACCCCGAACCGGCGCGCGTAGTAGTTCGCCTGGGCCCGCCGCAGCCCCGGGATGCCGCGCGACTGGGAATAGCCGTGGGCGTCCGGCTTCGCTGCGACTTCGCACAGCTTGTCGATCACGTGCTGCGGCGGGGGCTGGTCGGGGTTGCCCATGCCCAGGTCGATGATGTCCCTGCCCGCCTGGCGGGCCGCGTGGCGCATCGCGTTGACTTCGGCGATCACGTACGGCGGCAGGCGCTTCATGCGGTAGAATTCGGTGTCCATCGACCTCTTCTCGGGCAGGCGCGGACCGGCATTGGTGTGCGCCGGGTGAATCCTAGGCGAATTGCAGTCGCGCTGGGAAGCCGTTTTCGTTATCCCGGGAATGCAATATCTGTCTGATGCAGCAACGGGAGTTTCGCTGATGGCTGACCGTGACAATCCCCTGGCCGCGCTGCTCGACCTCCAGGGCGAGGCCATGCGCGAGATGCTGGCCGGGCTCGGTGCGGGCGCTGCCCCGCTCGCCACCCCCGGCGAGAGCGACTGGCTGGCCGTGTCGGCCCGGCTCCAGGCGATGTGGAGCCAGTTCCTGATGGAGCAGATGGCCAGCGATGCTGCCGGCGCCGATCCGCTCGATCCGGCGCAGTTCATGCGGATAGCGCAAGGGTGGGCCCGCGCCGCCGTTCCCGGTGCCGAGGCGGTGCAGAAGATGGCGGGCGAGACCGCGGCGCTGTGGCAGGGCGTGCTGGGGTCTATGGTTGGGCAGGCACCCGAGCCGGCCGAGCTTCCCCGCAAGGACCGCCGTTTCGCCGACCCGGCGTGGAGCGGGCATCCCGCCTATGCCCTGCTGCACCAGACCTACCTGATGATCGCCGACTATCTGCTCCGCACCGTGGGCGAGATCGACGCCGGCAGCGACGAGGGCAAGGCGCAGCTGCGCTTCGCCACCCAGGCGCTGGTCGACGCGATGAGCCCGGACAATTTCCTCGCCACCAACCCGGTGGTGCTCAGGCGCACCGTGGAGACCGGCGGGCAGAACCTGGTCAAGGGGCTGGGCCACCTGATCGCCGATCTCAGGCGCGGGCAGCTGACCCATACCGATGCCGGCGCCTTCACCCTGGGGGAGAACCTCGCCGCCACGCCGGGCAAGGTCATCCACGAGACGCGCCTGTACCAGCTGATCCAGTACACGCCTGTCACCGACAAGGTGCTGGAAGTGCCGCTGGTGATCTTTCCCCCGTGGATCAACCGGTTCTACATCCTCGACCTGACACCCAAGAAGAGCTTCATCAAGTGGGCGGTCGACCAGGGCATCAGCGTGTTCGTGGTCAGCTGGAGGTCGGCCGACGCGAGCCTGGCCGATGTGGTGTGGGACGATTACATCCGGGCCCAGATCGAGGCGATCGACCATGTCCGCGCGCGGCTCGATGTTCCGGCGGTCCACACCATCGGGTACTGCGTCGCCGGCACCACGCTCGCCGCCACGCTCGCGGTCCTGGCCCGCCGGGGCGAGGCCGACAAGGTGAGGAGCGCGACGTTCTTCACCGCCCAGGTCGATTTCGAGAAGGCGGGCGAACTGCTCAGCTTCATCGACGACAGGCAGCTGGAACTGATCGGCACGCTCTCGCCCGATGGCTATCTCGACGGGCGCTACCTGGCCGCGACGTTCAATGCGCTGCGGAGCAGGGATCTGATCTGGAACTACGTGGTCAACAACTACCTGCTGGGCGAGGACTATCCGGCGTTCGACCTGCTGCACTGGAACGGCGATGTCACCAACCTGCCGGCCCGCTGGCACCTTGACTACCTGCGCGACCTTTACCGCGACAACAAGCTGGTGCAGCCCGATGCGCTCAGCGCCGACGGGACGCCGATCGACCTCACCCGGGTGCGGACCCCCAGCTACATCCAGGCGGGCCGGGAAGACCACATCGCCCCGGCCGAGAGCGTGTGGCGGATCACCCGGCACTTCAAGGGCGACATCACGTTCCTGCTGGCAGGTTCCGGCCATATCGCCGGCGTGGTCAACCCGCCCTCGGCGAACAAGTACCAGTACTGGACCGGGGACAGCGCAGCGCCTTCGCTGGCCGAGTTCGTGGCCGGCGCCAGCGAGCATCCCGGCAGCTGGTGGCCGCACTGGCTCGCCTGGCTGCACCGGCAGGACGACAGCGAAGTCGCGGCCAAGGGCAGGCGCGCGCCGGGAGGCCGCAAGGACCGCGTGATCGAGGACGCCCCGGGCCGATACGTGAAGACCCGCTAGCGCAGCGCTTATTGTGCACTGCACAAAAAACGCTTGACTTCGCCTGCGAGAAACCTATTTTGTGCACTGCAACATGAAGGGCTCCGGCCCGCAGAGCACGGGATAGACGCATTATGGCTACCAAGATCGATGCCGCCGCCGAAAAGGCCTATGCCGAAGCCGCCGCCAAGACGGCTGTGCCCGCGCCGGCGAAGGCCGACCCTGTCGTGCCCGCGGCTCCGGCAGCGGTAACGCCCGCTCCGGTCAAGGCCGCGCCGGTCAAGGCCGCTCCGGTGAAGCCGGCTGCTGCCAAGGCGGCGCCGAAGAAGGCGGCCGTCACCAAGTCCCTCCGCAAGCCGGCCACCACGGCCACCACTCCCCGGATCGCATCCAAGGCGGCACCTGCCCCGCAGGCCGCCAAGCTCAAGGACACCATCATGACCAAAGCCAAGACCACTGCCGCCGACTTCACTGTCCAGATGAAGGACGGCCTCGCCGCTGCCCAGGAACGCGCCAAGGCTGCGTACGACAAGGGCACCGAACTGGCCGCCGAAATGGGCGAGTTCAGCAAGGGCAACCTCGAAGCGGTCGTCGAATCGGGCAAGATTCTCGCCAGCGGCGTGCAGACCATCGCCCGCACCCAGTTCGAGGACGCCAAGTCGGCTGTCGAGACCATGACCGGCGACCTTCGGGAAATGGCCGCGGTCAAGTCGCCGACCGACTTCGTCCAGCTTCAGGGCAAGATCGCCAGCCGCAACTTCGATGCCGCCGTCGCGCAGCTGTCGAAGACCACCGAAGCCTGGGTCAAGCTCGCCAACGACAGCTTCGCTCCGCTCTCGAGCCGTGCTGCCGTGGCGATGGAAAAGGTCCGCAAGGCGGCCTGATCCGCACACGCGTTTGACGGAGCCGGGCAACTCTCCTCTCCTCGCCCTGGTCCGAGCCTCCGAGGGCCGGATTGCCTCGATGGCAATCCGGCCCTTTTTCGCCCGGCGGGAATCGGCGCAGGTCGCCGCAGGCCATCTTGCGGGATCGTGTCCCGATACGATATTGGCACCCCATGACCCTCGATCCTGAACTTCTCCGGGCCTCCGGCCGCCCGCTTCGTGCTGTCCGCGAGATCGGCGGCGGCGATGACGGCGGCGATGAAGAGGGCGGCGCGGGCGGCGGCGAGGGTGCCGGCCAGACCGGCATCGCCACCAAGACCCGTTCGAAGTCCAAGAAGCCGAGCCAGTACAAGGTGCTGATGCTCAACGACGACTACACGCCGATGGAGTTCGTGGTTCTGGTGCTGAAGCGCTTTTTCCGGATGGACCTGGAGCAGGCGACCAGGGTCATGCTCCACGTCCACCAGCGCGGGGTGGGGGTGTGCGGCATCTTCCCCTATGAAGTGGCCGAGACCAAAGTGAACCAGGTGATGGACTTCGCTCGCACCAACCAGCATCCGCTCCAGTGCACGCTGGAGAAGGCCTGATCCCGGCCGCAACCGGCCGCGCCGTTGACGACAGGGCATGACGGCGCGGCATTTCCGCGCTAGGTCTGCGCGAGAGAAAAGGTAGAGCGGCCTCCGCGTGGCAGATTTCATCCCCAAGATCGACCGCTACATCTTCCGGCTGGTGCTGACGCCGATGCTCGGTGTGTTCGCGCTCGCCGCCTCGCTGCTGCTGCTCGACAAGATGCTGCGCCTGTTCGATTTCGTCGCGGTCGAGGGCGGGCCGGTGACGGTGGTGTTCAAGATGCTGGGCGCGCTGATCCCCGAATACGCCAGCCTGGCCATTCCGCTGGGCCTGCTGCTGGGCGTCCTGCTTGCCTTCCGCAAGCTGGCGACCACCAGCGAGCTGGACGTGCTGCGCGCGGTCGGTCTGGGTTATGGCCGGCTGCTGCGCGTGCCCTATGCGATCACCGCGGTGCTGATGATGATCAACGTCGCGCTGGTGTTCTTCGTCCAGCCGGTCAGCCGCTACTACTACGAGCAGCTCCAGTACGAACTGCGCTCGGGCGCGCTCGGAGCCTCGATCAAGGTCGGCGAGTTCACCACGCTCAAGGACCGGATGGCGCTGCGAATCGAGGCAAGCGAGGACGAGGGTCGGCGGCTCCAGGGCATCTTCGCGCGGGTCGCCAACAGCAAGGGGCAGGTGCTGTCGATCTCCGCGCGCGAGGGCAGCTTCCTTGCCACCCGCGACAGCCCCGACACGATCATCCTGCGGCTGACCGACGGCACCATCGTGCAGGATACCGGCGGCGAGGGCACGACCCCGCGCGTGCTCAGCTTCAGCCGCCACGATCTGCCGATCGACCTGCCGCGGATCGAGGCGTTCCGCGCCCGCGGCGACATGGAGCGCGAATACATCCTGCCCGAGCTGCTGCGGATCGGCTGGAGCGACCAGGCCTCGGCCGACAAGCGCGCCGCCAGCCAGGCGAGTTTCAACTTCCGGCTTGTCGAAGTGGTGATGATGGCCTTCATGCCGCTGCTGGCGGTGGCGCTGGCGATCCCGCCGAAGCGATCGACCAGCGCGCTCGGCGTGTTTGTCTCGGTGGTGATGGTGGTGTCCTACCACAAGGTCAATCAGTACGGGGAGGATGTCGCCGCTCTCGGGCGGGTCGACCCGGTGCTGGCGCTGTGGGGGCCGATGGTGCTGTTCGGCGCGCTGATCGTGTGGATGTATCACCGCGTGGCCCATGTTCCCGGCGGCCAGGCGATCGGCGCGCTGGAGGTGTGGTTTGCGCGCGCGGTCAAGTGGCTGCGGACGCTGTTCGCCCGGCGCGACCGCCCGCGCGGCGCGCTGGCCCCGGCGCAATAGGGCGCGCAGGACCGACCGATGCAGTTCGCCTTCTTCCCCTCGCGCACCATCACGCTCTACTTGGCGCGCCTGTTCGTGGTCCGGATCGTTGCCATGCTGGCGATCCTGGTGCTGGTGCTGATGATGCTCGACCTGCTCGGCACCAGCGGCGACATCCTCGCCGCGCCGGGCAATGGCCAGGCCGAGCTGTGGCGCTACGTCTCGCTCAGGGTTCCCCAGCTGATCGCCCGCTTCCTGCCCTACTCGGTGCTGCTGGCGACAGTCATCACCCTGCTGACGCTGAACCAGAACAGCGAGATCGTGGCGATGAAGGCGGCCGGGATGTCGGCCCATCAGGTGCTAGCCCCGCTGTTTCTCGCCGCAGCGGCCGTGGCGGTGCTCAGCTTCGCCTTCAACGAGCGGGTGGTCACGCGCGCCACCGAAACGCTCAAGGCCTGGGAAGGGGCGAGCTTCGGGCCGATCCCGCAGGCGGAGGCGTTGCGCAGCAATGTCTATCTGACCGACGGCAGCAATGTGCTCACCGCCGCCACCATGACGGGCGCGGGAACCGGGCTCGCGATGCAGGACGTCACCTTCTACAACCGCACCGCCGACGGCACGCTGACCCGCCAGGTGCGGGCCGAGCGCGCGACCTTCGCCGATCCCGGCTGGCGGCTGGAGAATGCCGAGTCGTTCGAGGTCGCCCCCGCCCGCACCTCGAGCGTGCCCGCCATGGTCGTGGGCGAGGGACTGACCATCGAGCAGATCGAGCTCGACAGCGTCGACCCGGATGCCGAGGGGTTCTTCGAGCTCAGGCGCTCGATCGAGGCCTACGAGCGGGTCGGCCGGCGGACGAGCGAGCTGGAGGCCAAGTGGTGGCACAAGCTTGCCGGGCCGCTCTCGGCCGTGCTGATGCCCCTGCTCGGCGCGGTGGCCGCGTTCGGCCTCGCCCGCTCGGGCCAGCTGTTCGTGCGCGCGATCATCGCCATGGCGCTGGGCTTTGCCTACTTCGTGGTCGACAACGCCGCGCTGGCGATGGGCAGTTTCGGGGGTTACCCGCCGCTGCTCGCCGCCTGGGCACCGTTCTTCCTGTTCCTGCTGATCGGCGAGACGGTGCTGATCCGGACCGAGGAATAGCCCTGCACCGGCGCGTCCGCGCGATGAGCCGCAGCCTGTCCCGCGCCAGGCGCGCCGGATGCGGTGCTCAGCGCGATCCCATGGTGCTGCGCGCGATCCGCGCCACCAGGTGCAGCATCCCGGGATGGTTCGCGCCGTCGTAAGTCGATCCTGCCCCCAGTTCGCGCTTCAGCCGGCGGTGCGCCTCGGGCAGCGCATGGTAGGGCATCGACGGCATGAGGTGATGCAGCGCGTGATAGCGCAGGCCCACCGGCGCCCAGATCTCCGCCGCCAGGCCGGGCGGAGGCACGTTGACCGAATCGAGGAACTGCGCGGTCACGGTCATCGGCCCGCCGTCGTTCTCCCACAGGTGCGCGACCAGCGTCCGCAGCTGGTTGAGCACCGCGGTAAGCGAGACCACCGCCAAGGCCACCAGCAGCGGTTTCCACCCGAGCACCTGCGTGCTGGCGAGCAGCACCAGCGCCCATGCCGCGCCTCCCGCTTCCTGCCACAGCACCTGGCGGCGAAACTCGCCCTCGGCCGGCTTGCGCCGGAAATCGGGGTTGATCGACAGCGACGAGGCGCGTTCCCACACCAGCTTGCGCAGCGGCGGGATCACCGCCCCGAGCGGAACGAGCACCGCGAAGCGGATCAGGAGCCCGACCGGGGCGAGCAGGGCGACGAGGACGAACACCGGCAGGGACCACGGCTTCATCAGCGCGAGCGGCAGGTATTCGGGGTCTTCCACGGTGCCATACTGGGTCCGCTTGTGGTGGAGCGTGTGGACGCCTTCGTACATGAACGAGGGCATCAGCATGGGAATGCCGACCAGCAGGTTCCAGCCGAGCCGGAAACCGGGCAGGGCGTCGCGGTGGATATGGGTCAGTTCGTGGATGAACAGGAGCGCGCGATAGAGCGCGAGCGCGGACACCACACCGAACAGCACGGCCAGGGCCAGGCTGTCGACCACAATAGCGGCGGCGAGAGCGCCATAGCCCACCCCTGCCGAGGCGAGCATGTCGGGCCAGTAGATACCCGGCCGGGCCTCGGCGATGTCCCGGGTCAGGTCGCGCGCGGCGCGCAGCATGGCCTTGTCGTCGGCAATGCCGCCGAGCCGGGCGAAGCCGCCGGCCGGCACCTCGTGCCCAGGTTGGATGGTCTGTTGCATGGTCATGGCGTGTTTCCCGTGCAGGCCCCATACTCCACATTGCAGGCACAGGACAACAAAGCCTCTCTGCCACAGTAATCGGCCGGCTTGCTTGACACCGCGCAAATCGCGGGCACAGGCGGAAGCGGACATGATGGGGAACGCTGCGTGAACGCATCCGAAATAGTGATCCGCCCGGTGGCGGACAAGGCCGGACGGGCCGCCTTCGTCGATCTCGGCCGCCGTTTCGCAGCCGCCGTCCCGCACAGCGTGCCGCAGCTGCGCAGCGAGCAGCTCGAACTGGTCGATCCGGATCGGAACCCGTTCTTCGGCCATGCCAGGGTGCAGCTGTTCCTGGCCGAGCGCGGCGGCCGGCCGGTGGGGCGGATCGCAGCCCATGTCGACGAGCTGGCGCTGGCGATGCCGGCGGAGCAGGGTTTCGGGCCCGGCACCGGGATGTTCGGCTACTTCGACGCTGAGGACGAGGCGGTCGCGCGCACCCTTCTCGCGCGGGCCGAGCAATGGTTGCGGGGCGAGGGCATGAGCCGCGCGCTGGGGCCGATCTCGCTGTCGATCTGGGAGGAACCGGGGCTGCTGGTGCGCGGCCACGATCATTCCCCTATGATCATGATGGGGCACCATCCGGCGCACTACCGCGGCTGGATCGAGAACGCGGGCTACACCGCGGCCAAGAGCCTGCTGACCTACGAACTGGACGTGACGCGGGAGTTCCCGCCGCTGATCCAGCGGATCGTCAGCTCGGGCGAGCGCAACCCGCGCATCACCGTCCGCCCGGTCGACAAGACGCGCTGGGACGAGGAGGCCGGTGCGGTGCTGGGCATCCTCAACGATGCCTGGTCGGGCAACTGGGGGTTCGTCCCGTTCACGCCCGATGAGATCGCCTATGCCGGCAAGAAGCTGCGCCCGCTGATCCACGAGCCGCTCAACATGATCGCCGAACTCGACGGTCGGCCGGTCGCCTTCATGCTCACCTTCCCCGATGTCAACGACGTGCTGCGGAAGACCGGGGGGCGACTGTTCCCGCTGGGCTGGTTCCACCTGCTGCGCTGGCTGCGCCATCCGCGCGGCGCAGGAATGCGGGTGCCGCTGATGGGGGTCCTGCGCGAACTGCACAACTCGCGCCTGGCAAGCCAGCTCGCCTTCATGATGATCAGCCGCATCCGCTACAACGCCGCCAACGTCTACGGCTCGCGGCGGGGGGAAATCGGCTGGATCCTCGACGACAACCAGGGGATGGTGGCGATCGCGGATGCGATCGACAGCACGATCAACCGCGAATACGTGGTGTTCGGCAAACCTCTCGGTCCGCCTGCGGAATAGAAAAAGGCCTCCGCCCTGGTGGGGACGGAGGCCTCGGGATCGTATCACCAGCCGCTTGGACGGGAGGGGGGTCTCGGCGGTGACACACCCTAAAAGCGCGAACCCGCGCGGTCGTTCCCGCCGCGCGCACTTTTTTTTGGAAGCCGGTCGATTGCCCACTGTCGGGAACCCCATTGCGCCGCCGGCGTTGTGGTTCCATTCATCCCCGGGGGGCGGCACCTGGCCGGCACCCGGAGTTTGCACAGGGAAGGGAACTCATGTCGCTCGCAGAACACGTCGGCGCCAATCTGCCGCTGCTGCGCCGCTACGCGCGCGCGCTCACCGGATCGCAGCGGACCGGCGATGCATTCGTTCGCCAGACGCTGGAGGCGGCGCTGGCCGATTCCTCGCTCAAGGCCTCGCTCAGCGAGGGGCGGGTGGCGCTCTACCGGGCCTTCAACAAGGTCTGGTCGGGCACCCGGCTCGAGGAAGTCGGCGATGGCGATCCCGCGCGCGAGCATGAAGCCACGGTGCAGGAGCGGCTCCGCGCCGTCACTCCGCTCGCCCGGCAGGCGCTGCTGCTGACGACGCTGGAGGACTTCTCGAACGCCGAGGCCGCCCGCATTCTCGACCGGAGCGAGGACGAGGTGGCCCAGCTGGTGGGCGAGGCGATCGCCGAGATCGACCGGGAAACCGCCACCACCGTCCTCATCATCGAGGATGAGCCGCTGATTGCCATGCAGCTGGAAGACCTCGTCACCGGGCTGGGCCATGAAGTCTGCGGCACCGCGGCCACCCGGACCCAGGCGCAGGAGGTCATGTCCCGGACCACGCCGGGGCTGGTGCTGGCGGACATCCAGCTGGCCGACGGCTCCAGCGGGCTCGATGCGGTCGACGACATTCTCGCCCTGAGCAGCATCCCGGTGATCTTCATCACCGCCTACCCCGAACGGCTGCTGACCGGCGACCGGCCTGAGCCGACCTACCTGGTGACGAAGCCCTTCCGCGAGACTACGGTCCGCGCGGCGATCAGCCAGGCGCTGTTCTTCAATTCGACCACTCCGATCGACTGACCGCCCGAACCGCCGGCTGCGCCTTTGCGGGGCCGCCGGCTTCGGTTCGTGTCAGCCGAGGCGGTGGCGCGCCCGCAGGGCGAAGTCGCTCGGCAGTCTCACCGGGACCAGCAGGGTGCAATAGAGCCCGGTCTCGCGGAACTCGAGCTCGACCGGCTGGCCGAGCTGCTGCGCGACGATCCGCTCGATCAGTTGCAGGCCGAAGCCGTTCCTCGCAGCGCGGACCACGCGCGGGCCCTTGGCCTCCTCCCACGTGACCCGCACCAGGCTGCTGCCGACCGGCTCCCACACGACCGAGACCTCGCCCCCCTCGACGCTCAGCGAGCCGTGGCGCCCGGCATTGGTGGTCAGCTCGTGCAGGGCGAGCCCGAGCGACAGCGCGTCGTTGGGGGCGAGCTGGACCGGCGGGCCGTCGAGCCGAACGTTCCAGTCATCCTGGTTCATGTAGGCGGCCATCTCCACCTCGATGATGTCGCGCAGCGGCGTCGCGCCCCATTCGGAGCGGGTCAGCAGGTCGTGGGTCGCCGACATCGCGCGCACCCGCCCGTCGAGCCCATCGGCGAACTCGTCCACGCTGCTCGCCCGGCGGCGCGTGAGGGAGATGATCGAAAGGACGTTGGCGAGCGCGTTCTTGACCCTGTGGTTGAGCTCGCGGGTGAGCGAGTCGCGGATCGCGTCCTGTTCAGTCAGCCAGTCGAGCGCGGCCTGGTCCTCCAGCACCTGGCGGGTGAGCAGGCGGACCACCACCAGCAGCAGGCTCGCCACCAGCAGCCCGAACAGCAGCGTAAGCCCCGACATCGGCGAGAACGGCGCCGGTTTGGCGGACCGCAGTTCCAGCTCCATCGGCCGGTTGGCGACCGTGAGCTGCTGGCGAACCGATATCGCGCCCTCCATGTCCGATCCGACCTGCGCGAGCAGGCTCTGCTGCCCTGGCGGCCCCTCATAGAGCAGGATCGTGTCGCCGGTGCGAGGCACGGTCTTCAAGGCGGCGGTGAGGAAGTCCTGCGAGTTGAACGGGCTGTAGATGAACCCGCGCAGGGTCTGGCTGGCACCCTGGGCGTTGAAGACCGGCATATAGATCAGGAATCCGGGGGCGTCGGTCGAACCTTCCTGCCGCAAGACCACCTGACCGCTGGCGGTCGGCCGCACGCTCCGCAGCGCCTCGTCGATGGCCGCGCGGCGCACCGGTTCCGAGTACATGTCATACCCCAGCGCCCTGCGGTTGCGTTCCGATCCCGGGTGAAGGTAGGTGACGGGCACGACGAACCGCTGACCGAGCGGGGGAGGCGGATTGATCCGCACCTCGGGCACTTCCTGCTCGAAAGCCAGGGTCTGGGTCGGCGCGATGGCGCGCGCCCAGCCGATCCCGTCGGTGCCGAAATGGGTGTTGTCCATCAGCAGCCGGTCGACGAACCGGCCGAAAGTCTCGCGCGAGAGGTTCTCCTGCACCTCGAACAGCGCCGCGCCCGCCTGGAGATAGGCGGAAGCCGAGTTCGCGCGGCGCTCGATCGCCGAGGCGATCGTCTGGGCGTCCTCGCTCAGCTGGGCCCGCTGACGCGCGCGTTCGCCCGTCTCGATGGCATAGACGCTGAGCGCGGTGATGGCGGCGATCAGCGCGAACACCGCGAGCGGAATGCCGCGCGGATATTCTACCAGCCACCGCCGCACTTCGTGTCGCGGGGCTGCGGCCCGCCCGGGCGAGGCGTGCGATCGTTTCAATGTTCTCCCCGCCGAAATACGCTGTCCGATGATTGAACGAGGAACCGATGGAGTTCGATATCGTTCCACTTGCAACATAACAGCGTCCCGCGCCGGCGAAAGGGGCGACGCTGCATCTTGACAGACGTTTCGGACAGCAGGAAATGACACTTACAATGAGCAATCCCAACTCGCCCCCGTCCGGCGGGCGGAAGGCGCCACCTCCGCGACCCAAGCGCCCCGAATGGACCGACGGTCTGCGGCGCCTGTACGATTCCGTGGTCGACGAGCCACTGCCCGACAGCTTCCAAGACCTGCTGGATCGCCTGGACAAGCAGAACTGATGGCCGTCCACGAACTGACGGCGGCGGACAAGTCCGCCTTCAAGCGCGAGCTTGCCGAAGTCGTGCCGCATCTGCGCGCCTTCGCCCGCGGCCTGTGCGGGCGACCGGACATGGCCGACGATCTCGTTCAGGAGACGATGCTCAAGGCCTGGGCGGCGCAGGACCGGTTCGAACCGGGCACCTCGATGCGCGCCTGGACCTTCGTCATCCTGCGCAACGCCTATCTCACCGATATGCGGCGCAACCGGTTCCGCGGCGAATACGACGAGACGGTGGCCGAGCGGGTGCTGGTAAGCGCTGCCGCGCAGGAAGAGCCGCTTCACCTCGACGATATGCGCCGTGCGCTGATGGCGCTGCCGGCGGAACGCCGGGAGGCGCTGCTGCTGGTCGGCGCGGGGGGCTTCAGCTACGAGGAAGCCGCCGAGATCTGCCAGTGCCCGGTCGGCACGATCAAGAGCCGGGTGGGGCGGGCGCGGGCCGCGCTCACCGCGATGCTCGAGGAGGGCCAACTGCCCGACAGCGATGGCTATCGCGCCGAGGAGGCCCACGCCGCAATCCTGGCGGAACTGGAGCAGGTTTCCGGCAGCTCCGGGCACTAGAGCGCACCCGGAGGCGCAGGCCAGGTGGCTCCGGCAAGGAGCGCACCCGGCTTGCTCCCGCGTTCAGCCCGGGTATGTCCAGGTCGTGCCGCGGGCGAGGTTGTCGGATGCGAAGCCCCAGTTGAGGTGGCCGCCGATCACCGCTTCCAGATAGGCCGGGCGCTTGTTCTGGTGGTCGAGGTAATAGGCGTGCTCCCACAGGTCGATCACCAGCAGCGGGTTCATCCCGCTGTCGGCGAGCGTGTCTCCGTCGTGCGTCTCCTCGATCGACAGCGCGCCGTCCTTCTCCGCCAGCCACACCCAGCCGCTGGCGAAATGGCCTGCGCCGCGCTCCGCGAGCCTGGTGCCGAGGTTCTCGTGCGAGCCGAACGCGCGGGCGATCATCGCCGCCAGCTCGTCGGACGGTGTGCCGCCATCGGGGGCGAGCGAATGCCAGAAGAAGCCGTGGTTCCAGCTCTGCGCCGCGTTGTTGAACAGGCCCTGGTTGCTGCCGCGCGCTGCCGCGATCACCTCTTCCAGCGGCTTGTCGGCCAGGTCCGTCCCCTCGATCGCGGCATTGGTCTTGTCGAGGTAGGCCTGGTGGTGCTTGCCGTGATGGTAGGAAAAGGTCTCCGCCGAAATCGCGGGGGAGAGCGCATCGGGGGCAAACGGCAGGTCGATCAGGGTAAAGGGCATACTGGCTCCTGTTCTCGGGTGGGGGAGGAAGGGCGTCCGGTGACGCAACGCACCGGGTCGGCGAAGGTTTCGCGCTAGTCGTCGCGCATCCGTTCGAGCGTGGCCGCAACGCCCACGTTCATGGTGACGTTGCCAAGCGTGCGCACGATGTCGGGCAGCATCTCGACCGCCACCAGCAGAGCGAGCGGTTCGACCGGTATGCCCATGGCGATCGCGATCGGGCCGATCGAGATCACGAAGCTGATCGATCCGGGCAGGCTGACCGAACCCACGCTGATGATGAAGGCCACGGCAACGCCTGCGGCGAGGACCAGCGGGGTCAGCTCCACCCCGGCGACCGTCGCGACATAGATCGCCACCGCCATGTTCATCGCCGGACTGGTCGCGCGGAAGATCGCCACCGCCAGGGGCAGGGCGAAATCGGCGGTGCTGTCGCGCAGGCCGAGCCGCTTGGCGGTCGCCAGCTTGGCCGGCAGGCTGGCCAGCGAGCTCTGGGTCGAAAACGCCACCGCCTGCGCCGGCAGCATCTCGCGGGCGAACCGCAGCGGACTGATGCCGCCGCCGATCCAGGCCAGCAGATAGCCGCCCACGAGGATCACCAGACCCGTCGCCGACACCGCCAGAATGTAGTGCAGGAAGGTGGCAAAGGCCCCGCCGCCGGCCTGTGCCGCAACCCCGATGCCGAGCGCGAAGACCCCCACCGGGGCCAGCCACAGCACCCAGCCGATCAGCGTCAGCATGGTGTTGGCAAGCGCGAGGAACACCGCCAGCAGGCTGTCGCGCTGCGGCCCCGGCAGGCGGGCGAGCGCGACCGCGAACAGGGCGAAGAAGATGGTCAGCGGCAGCATGGCCGTCTCCGCCGCCGCCGCCACGACGTTGGGCGCGATCAGCGAAGTGACGAACTCGCCCAGGCCGGGCACCTGCTGCGGGCCGAGCGCGCCGGTCTCCAGCAGGGCAGCGGCTGCCCGTGGCGGGGGAAAGAGATCGAGCAGCAGCGGCATCAGCAGCGCGCTCGACAGCCCGCTGAGGACAAGCACGCTCGCCACCAGCACCAGCATCCGCCGGGCAATGGCCCCGGCCCGGGCGGCGCGCACCAGCTTGGCGATCCCGATCACCAGCAGAGCGGCGACCAGCGGAATGATCGTCATCTGCAGCGCGCGCAGCCACAGCTTGCCCACCACGTCGCTGACCGGCAGCACGCCCTCCAGCGCCGGGGTTCCGGCCATGGCCCAGCCCAGCGCGAGGCCCGCCACCAGGCCGCCGAAGGTCCACAGCACCGGCAGCCGGATGGGCAGCAGTTCGGAGGCTTCCCGCTGCGCCGGCGCTTGGTCCATATGCAGTTGCCCTTTCCTTTGCAGCCATTAAGCGCCACAAGCCGTGGCAAATAACGCCGCGGTCGCAAAGCCCCTTCCTGCAACTGGGACGAAATCGATGGGACGGAAGTTTTTCGGCACGGACGGGATCCGCGGCCGGACCAACAGCGGCGCGATGACCGCCGCCATGGCGATGAAGGTCGGCCAGGCCGCCGGCGCGCATTTCCAGCGCGGCGAGCATCGCCACCGGGTGGTGATCGGGAAGGACACGCGCCTGTCGTGCTACATGATGGAAAGCGCGCTGGTGGCCGGCTTCACCAGCGTGGGGATGGACGTGGTGATGACGGGGCCGCTGCCGACCCCCGCGATCGCGCTGCTCACCCGCGAGATGCGAGCGGACATGGGGGTGATGATCTCCGCCAGCCACAACAAGTTCGAGGACAACGGGATCAAGCTGTTCGGGCCCGACGGGTTCAAGCTGTCGGACGCGGACGAGCTGGCGATCGAGGCGCTGATCGAAAGCGAGATCCCGCTCGCCCGCCCGGCCGAGATCGGCCGCGCCCGCCGCATCGAGGATTCGCGCGGGCGCTACCTGCACGCGGTCAAGCGGTCGGTCGCCAGCGACATCCGCTTCGACGGCCTGAAGGTCGTGGTCGATTGCGCCAACGGCGCGGCCTACCAGGTTGCGCCGTCCGCGATCTGGGAACTGGGCGCCGAAGTGGTGGCGCTGGGGGTCACTCCCGACGGGACCAACATCAACGATGGCGTCGGTTCGACCGCGCTCGACGCGGTCAAGGAGCGGGTGGTCGCGGAAGGGGCCGACATCGGCATCGCGCTCGACGGCGACGCGGACCGGCTGATCGTGATCGACGAGAAGGGCCGCGAGGTCGACGGCGACCAGATCATGGCGCTGATCGCCACCCGCATGGCGGAACGCGGCTCGCTGCGCGGCGGCGGGGTGGTGGCGACGGTCATGTCGAACCTGGGGCTGGAGCGCTACCTTGCCGGAATGGGCCTGTCGCTCGAACGGACCAAGGTGGGCGACCGCTACGTGCTCGAGAGGATGCGCCAGGGCGGGTTCAACGTCGGCGGCGAGCAGTCGGGGCACATGATCCTGCTCGACCATGGCACCACCGGCGACGGCACGGTGGCGGCGCTGCGGGTGCTGGCCGGTCTGGTGCGGACGGGCAAGCGGGCGAGCGAGCTGTGCCACGTGTTCGAACGCGTGCCGCAGCTGCTGAGGAACGTGCGCTTTGCCGGCACCTCGCCGCTCGAGCACGCGGCGGTCCGCGCCTGCATCGCCGATGCCGAGGGCGAGCTTGCCGGCAAGGGCCGCCTGGTCATCCGCGCCTCCGGCACCGAGCCGCTGATCCGGGTCATGGCCGAAGGCGACGACCCGGCGCAGGTGGAGGCGGTGGTCGGGCGCATCTGTGCCGAGGTCGAAAAGGCCGCCTGATGCTGCAAATGCGGCCCGACTGCGAACGCTGCGGCGCGGACCTTCCGGCCGAGGCACCGGGGGCGTTCATCTGCTCGTTCGAGTGCACCTTCTGCGCCCACTGCGCCGAAGCGCTCGACGATCGCTGCCCCAACTGCGCGGGCGAACTGATGGACCGCCCGACGCGCGCGAAGTCGCTCCACGCGCAGTTCCCGCCGGGAACCGAGCGCCGGTTCAGGCGGTAGCGCCCACCTCTGGCTGAGCAGCGTGAGAGCTGCGCCGGTCAGCCGGCCAGCGCGCGCGGTCTGCTGCCCGGCGCCCGCGCCGCAATCGGTCTGACGGGGTGGTCCAGCAGGTCGCCGAAGGTCATCGGCTGTGCAAGCAGGTCCGGGTGCGGCGAGTAGCCGTCGTAGCGGTGCTCCGGATCGATAATGTCGCGCGAGATGCTCATGCCGAAAAGGCGCCGGGGATGGGGCGAGCGGTTGTCGGGCCCGGCGTGGATGACATCGCTGCGCATGAGGATGACGGTGCCCTTGCGCGGCGCTGTGCGCACGATGGGGAACGCGCTGTCGAGCTGCTCGCGGTAGCGCAAGAGGTTCCGCACGGTCCGCAAGCTCAGGCTCCGGATGCTGAGATGGGTGCTCCTGCCCATCAGGAAGCGCAGGACGTTCGGCTGATACTCATCCCACTTCCTCGAGAATACCCGGTCACGGAACTCCCCGGGCGCCAGGGGCGCGTCCCGGTCCTTGCGCATTCCGAGCAGCTTTTCGAAGTTGTATCGGAAGATGCGGAGGTTCTTCCTGATCATGAAGAGGTTCATCAGCTCCAGCGCCTTGCCTCCGTGCCGTTTCTCGACGCCGGCGTACTTGTGCGTGCCCGGAACGAACACCGTCCCGCCCTGATCTGCGGAGATATCCTCGAAGGCTGCAAAGAGGCTGATGACATTGGGCGGATCGCGGTGGAAGTACTGATGCGAGGAACCCAGGTAGCTCGTCAGCGTGATCGCTTCCAGCAGCTGGTGCGACGGGCGACAGTACTCCATCAGGACACCTTCCAGGCGCTGGCACAGCATCCCTGCGAAGTTCTTCATGAACGGAGTCGAGGGAAGCGAGCAAAAGTCCCGGCGCTTGTAGCGATTGTCCGTTTCGCTGGCGAAGGTGCACAGGTTGCGCTCCGGATCGTCGGCCGCTTGCCGGACCATCTCAAGGCCGGCATCGGCCTCCTCCGGAGAAAGAAGACCGGTGAAGATGACGAAGCCGTGCGTGTCGATCCGCGTCAGCGCCTGCCGGACGCAGGGATCGGCAAGTCTGCCGTCCGCATCCAGCACCGCGGGCACCTCGTACGCGGACGTATCGTCGGATATATTGAACTCGCGCATTGTGATCTGCCTTGTCACGATCCGGTCTTGCCCGTGCGAGCGACCCTTGCCGCGCTTGTCGCCCGATCGGGTGTCGCCTTGGCGGGAGAGCCCGACAAGGCGATAACGCAGATAGTTCTACGCGAGGTTAACCGCCGGGCAGGGTGGGGCGGGATCGCCGACCAGCCCCGCCTCGCCGGGGTGGCAGCGGCAAAAAGCCGTCCCGGCAAGCGCGCAGCCTTGCTATGGCCTGCGGCATGAGCACCAGACCCCCTCCTCGCATTCTCTCGATCGCCGGCTCGGACAGCTCCGGCGGGGCGGGGATCCAGGCCGACATCAAGACGATCACCATGCTGGGCGGCTATGCCATGACCGCGATCACCACCGTGACCGCGCAGAACACGCTGGGTGTGCAGGCGGTCGTGCCGATGAGCGGCGAGGTGGTGCTCGAGCAGATGGCCTCGTGCATCGAGGACATCGGGGTCGATGCAATCAAGATCGGGATGCTGCACGACGAGGACATCATCCGCCATGTCGCCGGCGGCCTGGTCGCTTCACCCGAGGTGGCGGCGCGTTCGGCCAGCGGCCATGCGCGCAAGAACCCGCCTCCGGGCGTCGAGCGGTTCCCGATCGTGCTCGATCCCGTCATGATCGCCACCTCCGGCGCGGCGCTGATTGCCCCGGGCGCGGTCGAAGCGATGAAGGCCAGGCTGTTCCCGCTGGCGACGCTGATCACGCCCAACCTGCCCGAACTGGAGCACCTGTGCGGCCGCACGCTCCGCACGCTCGATCTGATGCGCGAAGGCGCGGCCGAACTGGCCGGACGATACCAGTGCCACGTGCTGGCCAAGGGCGGACACACGGGCGACGCGCAGATCATCGACCTGCTGGTCGCCCCCGATGGCAGCGCGGTGACCTTCGAGCACGCGCGGATCGCTACCCGCCACACCCACGGCACTGGCTGCACCCTGTCATCGGCCATCGCGACCCTGCTGGGGCATGGCCAGCCGCTCGAACACGCCGTCAGGCTGGCGCGGCAATATGTGCTGCGGGCGATCGAGGCCGCCCCGGGATTCGGTCTCGGAAGCGGGCCGCTGGGGCATCAGCTGGTGCGCCGGCCCGGCTGAGTCAGCACTCCAGTTCGTAGAACTCGGCGATGTGACACCAGGCGTCCTCGGCGGTCTCGCACCAGTGGAACAGGTCGAGATCGGCGTAGTTGATCGTCCCTTCCTCGGCCAGCGCCTCGAAATTGATGACCTTGTTCCAGAACTCGCGCCCGAACAGGATCACCGGGATCGGTTTCATCTTGCCGGTCTGGATCAGCGTCAGCAGCTCGAGGAACTCGTCGAGCGTGCCGAACCCGCCGGGGAACACCGCCACCGCCCGCGCGCGCAGCAAGAAATGCATCTTCCGCAGCGCGAAGTAGTGGAACTGGAAGCTGAGGTAGGGCGTGACGTAGCGGTTCGGCGCCTGTTCGTGCGGCAGCACGATGTTGAGGCCGATCGATTCCGCCCCGGCCTCGCTCGCGCCGCGGTTGGCCGCCTCCATGATCGAGGGGCCGCCGCCGGAGCAGATCACGAACTGGCGCTTGCCCTGTTCGACGATCGACTTCTCGCTCGCGAGCCGGGCCAGCTTGTAGGCCTCGTCGTAGTAGCGCGCCTTGGCGGCGAGGTTCTCCAGCACGCGGCGTTCCTGCTCCGGGCGGTCCTTCGCCGCTTCCAGCGTCGCCTCTGCCGCCTCGGGCGAGGGGATGCGGGCAGAGCCGTACATCACCAGCGTCGAGCCGACCCCGGCCTCGTCGAGCAGCATCTCCGGCTTGAGCAGTTCGAGCTGGAAGCGCACCGGCCGCAGCTCCTCGCGCAGCAGGAAGTCGCGGTCCTGAAAGGCGAGGCGATAGGCCGGATGCTCGGTCTGCGGAGTGCTGACTGGCAGGGACTTGGAAAACCGGGCTTCCTGTTCAGCCGGATAGAACTTGCGCCCGGCGAGGTCGTGGTGCTTTTCGTGTTCGGTCATCGCGGCGCGATAGGCGGAGCGCTGGTGCAGGGCAAGGCGCGAACGCGCTCAGAACCGGCTGGTCAGGCGCAGGCCCGCGATCACCCCGGTAGCGCGCGCGGCGATGGCGCTGTCGATCACCTGCACGCTCGCAGTCAGACGAACGGGCTTCGCCAGCTGGACGGTGTAGAACGCCTCCACCCCTTCCTCGTCCTCCAGCGCTATCCGATTGACGAGCACGCGCACCAGCTTGTCGGTCAGCGAATAGCGGAACCAGGCGATCCCGAACCGGTCGTCGGGCCGGGCGCGCGGATTGCCGGATATGCCGACGAAGGCGCTCCGGTCGAGGAAGGTCGGATCCCCGCGCGAGAGGAAGACCTGTCCGAACACGCCCCAGCCCTTGCCCGGGTGCTCGGGATATTCGACCAGGTTCTGGTAGGCGGCCAGGACGGCGCCGAACTCCCCGCGCCGGTCGGGAAAGCCGCTGCCGGGCGCGGGCACCAGGACCGGCGGCAGTGCATCGGCGGCGATCGAACGGCGGGTGGAACCGGCGAGCTTCAGCGCGTAGTAGCCGCGCCTGCCCGCCACCTTGACCGGCAGCGTGACCGAGGCGAGGAAGGCCACGCCTTCGGAGAACGGGTCCTCCAGACCGCTGCGGCGCGACTGCGATTCGGGATCGAGCACCCACAGGCGGTAGAGTGCCCCCTTGGTCGGCTTCTGGAACAGCGCGCCGGTCACCGAGCCGGGCACGATCCCGGTGGGCGGCAGCGCCATGGAAAGGTTCTGGAATCCCTCGTGGCCACCGCCGCCGATGACCGGCAGCAGTGCGGCGATATCGAGCACGTTGACCTTGCCCACGGTCAGGCTCGATCCGTCCTTCCACCGCTTGGTCAGGTTCAGGTTGAGGTCGAACACGTCGCCCTCGGCGGGATAGAACAACTGGGTGTTGCTGGGGATCAGGCCGATCGTGCCGTTGGCGCTTTCGCCGTACTTGAACTCCGGATGGACGTGCAGCGTCAGCGAATCGTCAAGCCCGAAGGTGCTCCCGCCGATGTCGAGGTAGGCGTCGATCTTGCCGCCATAGCGCAGGGTCGATGCAGCGTCGCCCGCCACCGGCAGGTCGACGAACTGCGACCAGACCGCGCGCACCCGGTCGGGCGGCGGCGGCGCGGGAACGGGCGCAGGGGACGGCGCGGGCGCAACGGTGGCTGCCGCGGCATCGTGCGTCTGCGCGGCGACCTGCGGCCCAAGGCACCCCAGCGGAAGGGCGAGCGGAAGCGCAAACCGGCGCAGGACGCCGGTCCAGTTGTATTCAGTCATGTCCATGCGATCCAAAATCAGTGGACCGCGGTGCGATCAGGCCGCTGCCCTAGCCTCTCCATCAGTTCGCCAGTTTTCCAGCACCTGTCCACGTGCGCCGGAGCACGCCTTTTGACCAATCGAGCGGCACTGGCAAGAACCTAGCTGCCCCGTCCACCGCAATTTGCGACCTAGCGCGGCAGGTTCGTCACACCCATCAGCGCCTCGTCCACCGCGCGCGCCGCCTGGCGGCCCTCGCGGATGGCCCAGACCACCAGGCTCTGCCCGCGGCGCATATCGCCGCAGGCATAGACCCCCGGCTCGCTGGTGGCGTAGTCTTGCGTGTTCGCCGCCACATTGCCGCGCGCGTCGAGCGCGACGCCGGCCCGGTCGAGCAGTCCGCGCTTCTTCGGCCCGGTAAAGCCCATTGCCAGCAGGATCAGGTCAGCCCGCAGGGTGAACGCGCTCTGAGGCACTTCCTGGAACCGCCCGTCGCGCCATTCGACCCGCACGCATTCCAGCCCGGTCACTTCGCCGCTCTCGCCGATCACGCGCTTCGCCAGCACCGACCAGTCGCGCTCGACACCCTCCTCGTGGCTGGACGAAGTCCGCAGCTTCAGCGGCCAGTCGGGCCAGGTCAGCGCCTTGTTCTCCTTCTCGGGCGGGCGCGGCATGATTTCGAGCTGGGTGACAGAGGTCGCCCCCTGCCGGTTGCTGGTGCCCACGCAGTCGCTGCCGGTGTCGCCGCCGCCGATCACGATCACGTGCTTGCCGGTGGCGGTGAGGGTGCCGCGGGGGGCCGCGCGCACTTCGTCGTCACCCGCCACACGCTTGTTCTGCTGAGTCAGGAACTCCATCGCCAGCCGCACTCCGGGCAGTTCGGCACCGGGGATGTCGAGCATCCGCGCTTCCTCGGCGCCGCCGGCCAGCACCACTGCATCGAAGTTCTCCCGCAGCGCCTTGAAGCTCACCTCCACGCCCACTTCGGCGCTGGTCTTGAAGGTCACGCCCTCGGCCTCCATCTGCACCGCCCGGCGGTTGATGAGGTGCTTCTCCATCTTGAAGTCGGGGATGCCGTAGCGCAGCAGGCCGCCAATCCGGTCGTTCTTCTCGAACACAGTCACCGCGTGGCCGGCGCGGGCGAGCTGCTGGGCGCAGGCGAGGCCGGCCGGGCCGGAGCCGATGACCGCCACCGACTTGCCGGTCTGCCGTTCGGGCACGAGCGGCTTGATCCATCCTTCCTGCCACCCGCGGTCGACGATCGCGCACTCGATGCTCTTGATCGTCACCGGCTGGTCGATGATGTTGAGCGTGCAGCTCGCCTCGCACGGGGCGGGGCATACCCGGCCGGTGAACTCGGGGAAGTTGTTGGTGCTGTGCAGCACCTCCAGCGCGTTCTTCCAGTCCCCTTCGTAGACCAGGTGGTTCCAGTCGGGGATGATGTTGTTCACCGGGCAGCCGTTGTGGCAATAGGGAATGCCGCAGTTCATGCACCGGCTGGCCTGCGCGCGCAGCTTGCCGTCCGGCAGCGGGACGACGAACTCCTTGTAGTTCCTCAGCCGCTCGGCCGGATCGAGATAGGTCCGGTCGGACCGGTCGAGTTCGAGGAAGCCGGTTTCCTTGCCCATGGTATCTGACCCTTATTCCGCCGCCACGCTTTCCGCCTCGAGGCGTTCGGCCTCCAGCGCGCGCAGGGCACGCGCATAGTCGCGCGGCATGACCTTGACGAAGTGGCGCAGTGCCCCGCTCCAGTCGTCGAGCAGTTCGCTGGCCCTGGCCGAGCCGGTGTGGAGCTTGTGCCGTTCCACCAGGATGCGCAGCCGCTCCGCATCGTGGCGCAGCATATCGCCCATGCCGAAGTCGTGGATCGAGCTGGCGCGCTGCCGGGGCCGGCCGGTCCCTTCCTCGACGTCGGGGCCGGGATGGACCGGCTCGAGATCGACCTGGGCCTGGTTGCACAGGCTGCCGAAGCGGCCTGCCGGATCGTAGACGTAGGCGATGCCGCCGCTCATCCCGGCGGCGAAATTGCGGCCCGTGTCACCCAGCACGACGACCACGCCGCCGGTCATGTATTCGCAGCCGTGATCGCCCGTCCCCTCGACCACCGCGATGGCGCCGGAATTGCGCACCGCGAAGCGTTCGCCGGCAACGCCGTTGAAGTAGGCTTCGCCCGCGATCGCGCCGTAGAGCACGGTGTTGCCGACGATGATGTTGTCGGTTGCCGCGCGGCCTGTCCCCTCCGGCGCGCGCACGATGATCCGCCCGCCCGACAGCCCCTTGCCGACATAGTCGTTGGCATCGCCGGTCAGGTCGAGCGTCACGCCGTGGGCGAGCCAGGCCCCGAAGCTCTGGCCGGCCACGCCGGTCAGGTTGATCCGGATGGTCTCGGGTGCAAGCCCGGCATGGCCGTGCCGCCGCGCCACTTCGCCCGACAGCATCGTGCCGACCGCACGGTTGACGTTGCGAACGGGCCGGACGATCTCGACCGGCTGGCCCTGCTCCAGCGCCGGCCCGGAGGCGGCGATCAGATCGTGGTCGAGCGCCCCTTCGAGCCCGTGTTCCTGCACCCCCGTCTGGCGCAGGGGCACGCCCTCGGGCACCGCGACGGTGTGCAGCAGGCGCGACAGGTCGATGCCGTGCGCCTTCCAGTGCCGCTCCACCCGGCGCATATCGATCCGGTCGGCCCGGCCGATCATCTCCTCGATCGTGCGGAAGCCCATCTCCGCCATGATCGCCCGCAGTTCCTCGGCGACGAAGAAGAAGTAGTTGATCACGTGCTCCGGCTGGCCGGTGAAGCGCGCGCGCAGCACCGGGTCCTGCGTCGCCACGCCCACCGGGCAGGTGTTGAGGTGGCACTTCCTCATCATGATGCACCCGGCAGCGATCAGCGGGGCGGTGGCGAAGCCGAACTCGTCCGCCCCCAGCAGCGCGCCGATGGCGACGTCGCGTCCCGTGCGCAGGCCTCCGTCGACCTGGACCACGATGCGGCTGCGCAGGTCATTGAGCAGCAGGGTCTGCTGGGTTTCGGCGAGGCCGATTTCCCACGGGGAACCGGCATGGGTCAGGCTGGTCAGCGGCGAGGCGCCGGTGCCGCCTTCGTAGCCGGAGATGGTCACGTGGTCGGCCTTGCACTTCGAAACGCCCGCCGCGACCGTGCCCACGCCGACCTCGCTCACCAGCTTGACCGAAATGCGCGCCGCCGGGTTCACGTTCTTGAGATCGTGGATCAGCTGGGCCAGATCCTCGATCGAGTAGATGTCGTGGTGCGGCGGGGGGCTGATCAGGCCGACGCCGGGGGTCGAATGGCGCACCGCGCCGATCCGCTTGTCGACCTTGTGCCCCGGCAGCTGGCCGCCCTCGCCGGGCTTGGCCCCCTGCGCCATCTTGATCTGGATATCGTCGGAATTGACCAGGTATTCGGTGGTCACGCCGAACCTGCCGCTGGCGACCTGCTTGATCCGGCTGCGCATCGAATCGCCGTTGTCGAGCGGGGCAAAGCGGAACGGTTCCTCGCCCCCTTCGCCGGTGTTGGAGCGGCCGCCGATCCGGTTCATCGCGATCGCGAGCGTCGAGTGCGCCTCGTGGCTGATCGAGCCGAAGCTCATCGCGCCGGTGGCGAAGCGCTTGACGATCTCGGCTGCCGGTTCGACCTCCTCGAGCGGCACCGGCCGGTCCGCCTTCTTCAGCTCCATCAGCCCGCGGATGGTCAGCAGCCGTTCTGACTGTTCGTTGATCGAGGCAGCGAACTCGGCATAGTTCTTCGGATCGTTGCCGCGCACCGCGTGCTGGAGCTGGGCGACGCTGGTCGGGGTCCAGGCGTGCTCCTCGCCGCGCAGGCGGAACTGGTAGATGCCGCCGACATCGAGCATCCCGGCGTAGAGCGGATCGTCGCCATAGGCGAGCGCGTGGCGGCGCACGGTCTCCTCGGCCACTTCGGCAAGGCCGATCCCCTCAATGGTGGTGGCGGTGCCGGTGAAATAGCGCTCCACGAAAGCCGACGAGAGGCCGACCGCATCGAAGATCTGCGCCCCGCAGTAGGACTGGTAGGTCGAGATGCCCATCTTCGACATGACCTTGAGCACGCCCTTGCCGATCGCCTTGACGTAGTTCGCCTCGACCCTGGCCGGGTCGAGCTCGGGGAACTTGGCCGCGCGCAGGTCCTCCAGCGTCTCGAAGGCAAGGTAGGGGTTGATCGCTTCGGCGCCGTATCCGGCCAGCACGCAGAAATGGTGGACCTCGCGCGCCTCGCCGGTCTCGACCACCAGCCCGGTCTGCATCCGCAGCCCCTGGCGCACCAGGTGGTGATGCACCGCCGCAGTGGCGAGTGCGGCGGGCATGGGTATGCGGTCGGGCCCCTGGGCGCGGTCGGACAGGATCAGGATGTTCCTGTCCTGCAGCACCGCCTCGGTCGCGGCCCAGCACATTTCCTTGAGCGCCATCTCCAGCCCGTCGGCTCCGGTGGCGGCATCCCAGGTGATGTCGACCGTCTCGGTGCGGAATGCGCCATCGAGAGCGGCCTCGACCGACCGGATCTTGGCAAGGTCGAGGTTGGTGAGGATCGGCTGGCTCACCTCCAGCCGCTTGTGGGTGCCGGCATCGCGCCCCAGCAGGTTCGGGCGCGGCCCGATCATCGACAGCAGGCTCATCACCAGTTCCTCGCGGATCGGATCGATCGGCGGGTTGGTCACTTGCGCGAAGTTCTGCTTGAAGTAGTCGTAGAGCAGACGGCTGCGGTTGGAGAGCACGGCGATCGGCGTATCGGTGCCCATCGACCCGATCGGGTCCTCGCCGCTGCGGGCCATCGGCTCGAGGAACTTGCCGATGTCTTCCTGAGTGTAGCCGAACGCCTGCTGCCGGTCGAGCAGGGTGGTGGTGTGCTCGGGCACGTGGCTCAGCTCGGGCTCGATGGTCTCGAGATCCTCCAGCTTGTACTGCGTGCTCACCAGCCATTCGTGGTAGGGATGCTCCGCGGCCAGCCCCGCCTTCAGCTCGGCATCCTCGATGATCCGGCCCTGCTCGAGGTCGATCAGCAGCATCTTGCCGGGCTGGAGCCGCCACTTGCGGGTGATGTCGGCTTCCGCGAACGGCAGCACGCCGCTTTCGGACGACAGGCAGATGAGGTCGTCCTTCGTGGTGCAGTAGCGCGCGGGGCGCAGCCCGTTGCGATCCAGCGTCGCGCCGATCTGCCGCCCGTCGGTGAAGCACACCGCGGCCGGGCCGTCCCACGGCTCCATCAGCGCGGCGTGGTATTCGTAGAAAGCGCGCCGCTCGGCATCCATCAGCGGGTTCTTCGCCCAGGCCTCGGGCATCAGCATCATCATCGCGTGGGCGAGGCTGTAGCCGCCCGCGAGCAGCAGCTCGAGCGCGTTGTCGAGGCAGGCGGTGTCCGACTGGCCGTGCGGGATCAGCGGCCACATCTTGTCGAGGTCGGCGCCGAGCAGCTCGGATTCCATCGTCCGCCGGCGGGCGTTCATCCAGTTGACGTTGCCGCGCACGGTGTTGATTTCCCCGTTGTGCGCCATGAAGCGATAGGGGTGGGCGAGCCGCCAGCTGGGGAAGGTGTTGGTGGAAAAGCGCTGGTGGACCAGCCCCAGCGCCGAAATGCAGTCCGGATCGCGCAGATCGTCGTAGAACGCGCCGACCTGGGTCGCCAGCAGCAGCCCCTTGTAGACGATCGTGCGGCTGGAAAAGCTCGGGATGTAGGTGCTGGTCAGGTCAGGCAGGCCGTGCTTGTCGGCCAGCGTGGCGAGCGGATTGAGCGTCTGCTTGCGGATCACGATCAGCTTGCGCTCGAACGCGTTCTGATCGGCGCAGTTGGCCCCGCGCGCGACCACGCACTGGCGCATGACCGGCATCGAGGCGATCACCGCCTGGCCGAGGCCGTCCAGCGTCGTCGGCACGTCGCGCCAGCCGATCACCCGCTGGCCTTCCTTGGCGACGAACTTTTCCAGCTGCTCGGTCACGAAGGCGCGCGCCGCCTCGTCCTGCGGCAGGAAGCACTGCGCCACGGCGTAGTGGCCGGGCTGCGGCAGGTCGTGACCCTCGGCGGCGGTCCACTTGCGCAGCAGCGGATCGGGGATCTGCAGCAGGATGCCCGCCCCGTCACCCAGCAGCGGGTCCGAACCGACTGCGCCGCGGTGATCGAGATTGGCGAGGATCTCCAGCGCGCTGGCAACGATCGAATGCGATTTCACGCCCTTGATATGCGCGACCATGCCGACGCCGCAGGCGTCATGCTCGTTTGCGGGGTCGTACAGTCCTTGGGGCGCGAATTGTCCCATGCCAAGCCATCCCATCTCGTGCAGTGCCCGATGTGCGGGGCGACCGCATCGGGCAATCATGCGCGCTACACCATGCCGCGCAGCGCAGCAAACCTAGCGCGGAGGGGGCACATGGCGACACGAAATGATTTTTGCAACTGCGAAGGGTTTCTTCGCCGCGCGGGGAGGGGCTGAATAGGATTGCACGGGTGCGAGGCCGCGCCCGCCCGCCTGAGCGGCGCGCGCGGCTTCAGGCGATCAGGCGGCCCCGCTCAGCTGCTGCAACCGGGCGAGCGCCTGGCGCAGCGCGGCTTCGGTCGATTCCCGGTCCATCGGCGGGTTGCCGGCCGCGGCCTGCGGAGCCGCGAACGGAGCAGGCGCGAACGGTGCCGGCGCGACCGGAGCGGTCGGAGCAGGTTCGGCGGAAGTCGGGGCAGGGGCGGCCTGCGGGAAGGCGACGACCGGTTCCGGCCCTTCGGCCTGCGGCTCCTCGTCCTCGATGCGGACGAACTCGCGGTGCGGCGCGAACGCCGCCTTCATCGCCAGCAGCGATCCGAACCCTTCATCGTCGCTCTCACCCTCCTCGTCCTGGTCCGCTTCCCCGCCGACCGGCTGAGGCATCGAGAACGGCAGCGATGCGAATGCGGGCTCGGGCGCGGCGATCGGCCCGGGCGTCGCTTCAGAAGGGGCGGCGGCCTGGTCGAAGGGCCTGGGCATCCCGGCGAGCGGGAGCGAGAAATGGTCTGCGGCGTGGTCGTCCTCGTCCGGCTCCTCGAACGTGAGCGGGGTCAGGGCCGCAGGCAGCGACGGCGCTGTGGCGACGCAAGCCGGCGCGGCGAAGGGTGCGGGCTCGCCGGACGGGACAGCCGGGAACAACGGTGCCGGCCCGGGCTGTGCCGTCTCGGCTGCGGCGGGGGCGGCGAAGCCGGCGCTCTGCGCCTGGCGCAGCGATCGGGCGAAGCGTTCCACCAGCGCAACGATGTCGAGCGAGGCCAGATCGGCCTGGCCGGGTGCCGCTGGCCCGGCCACCGGCGCCGGGACCGCGAATGCCGCCGGCGGCGTTGCAGCTGCCGCTTCTGGCGCAGATGCGACCGGAGCGGCGAATGGCAGGGGCTGGTAGGCGGAGCCGGCCGTGGCGGACCACTTGCTCGGGCAGGCCGCTTCCTCGTCCCTGATCGATTCGGCGACCGGCTCGGGCGGGCAGACCACCGGGGCGGGCGTCTCGATCCGGGGATGGCCTGCCTCGGCACCCGGCAGAGGCGCAGCGAACGGTGCCCCGGCCGCAGCCGGCGATGCGAAGGGTGCCGCGCCGCGCAGGCCGAAGCTGCTCGCGGCGCCGGCGGCGGAACCAAGGCCGGCATGGCTCTGGGGGCGCGGCGCGGGAGAGGGCGAGGGGCTGTCCCAGGTCGTTTCGACTGCCGGCGGAGCGGCATCGCCCAGCGGTCCGGCCAGCGGTGCGGCAGCGCGGGGGCGATCTTCGAATTGCTCGAGTTCCAAGGTCTCTTCCTCCACCAGCTCCGCGAAATCGGGTTCATCGTCCAGGTCGAGCACGTCATCCCCGCCCGGCAGCGGGACCGAGGGAAGCAGATCCGAGGGGACGTTCTCGTCGTTGACCATCAGGGCACGGCGGCGACCCGTGGCCGGTTCGCCAGGGACCGGACCCCACGCGACCGGCTCGTCGAGCCGCTCGCTGCCGAGTTCCTCCTTGGCCGAGATCGGCCGGCGCGTTTCGTCCTGGCCGGCGAGGGCCGGCTGGCGGACGCGCGGCCGGGCGCCGCCCGAATGCCCGCTGGCGACCTTGCGCGCCAGCAGCACGCCCGCGACCGCGCCCAGACCCCCGGCGAGAAGGCCCGAGAACAGCCGCACACCGAACCCGGCAGATTCCATGCCCAGCCCGGCGCTGGCCCGGTCGAACAGCGTCTGCGGCAGGATCATGGTGCCGATGCCCAGCAGGGCCGCGAACCACATCGCCACGATCAGCGGAAACAGGGGATGGGCGCTGACCGGTGCCTGTGCCGCCGGGTTCGCCTTGTTCGATCCAGTCACCATTCAACGCCCCATCTTCAACTTGCAGGCCCCGGCCGCCCGGTCAGGCGGCGGCGGGAAAGCCCCTTTCGCACCGCCGGGCTAGCAAGAGATGGTAAACGTCTTGATAACGATGAACGTTGTTTGCCCAGTCGTGGTCGCGCCCGACTCTGGCCCGCGCGCGCTGCCGCATGGCGTCCCAGTCCTCCCGCTGGCCGAACAGGCGGGCGATGCGGTCGGCGCAGGCCGCCGGGTTGTCGGCGGCGAACAGCACGCCGGTCACGTCGTCCTCGATCAGCTCGCGATGGCCGCCGACATCGCTGGCCGCGACGATCCGGTGCTCGGCCATCGCCTCGAGCGGTTTCAGCGGAGTGACAAGGTCGGTCAGCCGGCTGCGCTTGCGCGGGTAGGCGAGCACGTCGATGAGCGAGTAGTAGCGCTCGACCTCTCCGTGGGGCACCCGGCCGGTGAAGTGGATCGCGCCGGCGGCAGGGGAGGCCGCAGCCTGGCGACGCAGCATCGCGTCCATCGGTCCGCCGCCCACCAGCAGCAGCCGCGTTCCGGGCACCTGCCGGCGCAGCAGCGGCAGGGCGGCGACAAGGTCGTCGAGCCCTTCGTAGTCGTAGAAGCTGCCGATGAAGCCGACCACCGGATCGCTGCCGATGCCCAGCCGGTCCGCCAGCGCGCTGTCGCGCGGCGAGGGGCTGCCGAACAGGCCGAGGTCAACTCCGTTGGGCGAGATGCCGATGCGCCCTCCGTCAAAGCCGCGCGCGATCAGGTCGTCGCGCAGCCCGTGACAGATGGTGAAGACCGCATCCGCGCTGCTCACCACCCGGTTTTCGAGCGCGCGGGTCAGCCGGTATTTGAGAGAGCCCTCGCGGCCCGTGCCGTTGCCGACCGCAGCGTCTTCCCAGAAGGCGCGGATCTCGTAGACCACCGGCAGGCCCAGCTTCCGGCCGGCCAGGATCGCCGCCATGCCGCACAGGGCGGGCGAATGGGCATGGAGGATGTCCGGGCGCCATTCGCGCGCCAGCGCCCCGATCGCGTCGGCCAGGCGGGAGATTTCCTGCCACTCGCGCCAGGGCGGCGGGCCGGAGGCGGTGCCGGGCGTGCGATGGAACTCCAGCCCGTCGACCGTCTCGCGCGGCGGCCCGTCGGCCGTGTGGCGCTGCCCGGTGATCGCGCGCACGTCCAGCCCGCACGCGGCCTGGGCCTTGAGGATCGCCCGGGTGCGGAAGGTGTAGCCGCTGTGCAGCGGCAGCGAATGGTCGAGGACGTGCAGGATCCGGGTCATCGCGCAACGCTCTGGCACGGCTTGCTTAACGTCGCGTCAACTCGGCGCTGCTAGCACCGCTGCCACGGCGGAGCAGAGCCCGCTTCCCGGACCGGCAACAGCAGGCAGACCCGACCGCGTGATCGACTATTTCGCCCTCGCCCTGATCCATGGCCTGCTGGCGATCATGATCATCCGCCTGTCGCTGCGGCCGGACCTCGACCACGACCCTTGGGCCGAGACCGACCAGCGCGCGCGCCCCCGCGGGCGGGATGACGGCGATGCTTGACCTCGCGCTGTTCCTGTTCATCTGCTTCCTGCTGGTGGCAGGTCTGCGGCGCCCGTACCTGTGGGTGCTGACCTATCTTTACATCGACATCATCGCGCCGCAGAAGATCGGCTGGACGATCACCCCTGCCTTCCAGGTCTCGCTGATCGCCTTCTGCGCCGCTTTCGCCGGCTGGATCCTGGTCGATCCCAAGCGCGGCAGCCGCTTCACCCTGCGGCAGGGCCTGCTGCTGGCGCTGCTGATCTACTGCGGCTGGACCACGATTTCGGCCGACTTCCCCGAAGAGGCCTGGTTCAAGTGGGACTGGGTGTGGAAGACGCTGGTGTTCGCGATCTTCCTGCCGCTGGCGCTGACCACCCGCCTCAGGATCGAGGCCGCCGCGCTGACCATGGTGCTGTCCGCCGCCGCGATCATCATTGCCACCGGCATGAAGACCGCGCTGGGCGGGGGCGGCTACGAGAACCTCTATTTCTTCGTCAACAACAACAGCGGGCTCTACGAAAGCTCGACCCTGGCCACGGTCGCGGTGGCGATCATTCCGCTGATCCTGTGGTTCACCCGCCACGGCACCGTGTTTCCGCCCGACTGGCGGGTGCGCGCCTTCGCCTATGCGCTGATCTTCGCCTGCCTGTTGGTGCCGGTGGGAACCGAGGCACGCACCGGGCTGGTCTGCCTCGTGGTGCTGGCGCTGGTCTCGCTGCGCGACGTCAAGCGCCGGCTGACCTTCCTCGTGGCCGGAGCGATGATGGTTACGGTGGCGCTGCCGTTCCTGCCGCAGAGCTATTACGAGCGGATGGAACTGATCCTCGGCTACAAGGAGGATTCGTCCGCCTCCACCCGGATCGCGGTGTGGAAATGGACCTACGACTATGCGCTCGAGAACCCCTTCGGCGGCGGCTTCGATGCCTTCCGCGGGAACCGCTTCGCCTATCATATGCCGGTGAAGGAGGAGACCGGCGACCACACCGTCTCGATCGAGTACCGCGAAGTCGTGGACGAGGCGCGGGCCTATCATTCCGCCATCTTCGAGATGCTGGGCGAGCAGGGCTGGCCGGGGCTGACCATGTGGCTGTGGTTCCAGGCGCTGGGGCTGTGGCAGATGGAACGGTTGCGACGGCGCTGGCGCGCCCGCAGCGATCCGGCGGAGCAGTGGCAGGCACCGCTGGCCAGCGCGCTCCAGGTGGCGCAGATCGTCTATCTGGTGGGATCGCTGTTCCAGGGCATCGCCTACCAGCCGTTCATCATGATGCTGGCGGGCTTGCAGATCGCGCTGTGGGTCTATTGCCGGCGATACGAATCGCGCCTCGCGGTGCCGGCGCAGGTGCCGGTGGCGCAGCGGCGTCCGCGGCGCGGCGGCAATGCCGTAGCGGCAGGGGCGGGCGCGTTGCGCTAGCCCGGATCATGCGCCATGAAGCCCGCGACACCGGAAGACTCGCGGCACTAAGGAGAGGCGCATGACCCCGCAGGAAATCGCAACCAAGGTCGGCCAGCACATCGGCACCAGCGAATGGGTGGAGATGAGCCAGGAGCGGATCAACCTGTTCGCCGATGCCACCGGCGACCACCAGTTCATCCACATCAACGAGGAAGCGGCGAAGATGACGCCGTTTGGCGGGACGATCGCCCACGGCTTCCTGACGCTGTCGATGATCCCCTATCTCAGCGCCAATTCGGACCTGCCGAGGGTCGAGGGCGTGAAGATGGGCGTCAACTACGGCGGCAACAAGACGCGCTTCATCGCCCCGGTCCGCTCGGGCAAGCGCATCCGCGGCCACTGGAAGCTGCTCGAACTGGTCGAGAAGCGCCCCGGCCAGTGGCAGCAGACCCACGAGATCACGATCGAGATCGAGGGCGAGGACAAGCCCGCGCTGATCACCGAATGGATCATGCAGTTCTTCGTGTGACGGCCTTTGCATGGGACCGCCGCGAAGGCGGCGGCTTCAGTGAAGTCGGCACCAGACCTCCCGAGGTCCCCGCCGTCGCGGGGACGTATGCTACAAGGAAACCCTCATGTCCCGTGACGCAGTCATCGTCTCCACTGCCCGCACCCCGCTGACCAAGGCGGCTCGCGGCGCCTTCAACAACACCACCGGGGCAACGCTGGGTGCCTGGTCGATCAAGGCGGCGGTCGAGCGCGCCGGGCTCGAGGGCGGAGAGATCGACGACGTGCTGATGGGCTGCGCGGTGCAGCAGGGCTCCACCGGCGGCAACGTCGCCCGGCTCGCCGCGCTGCGCGCCGGCCTGCCCGTCACCGTTCCCGCCATGACCATCGACCGCCAGTGCTCCAGCGGCCTGATGACCGTCGCCACCGCCGCCAAGCAGGTGCTGGTGGACCGGATGGACGTGTGCGTCGCGGGCGGGGTCGAGAGCATCTCCAAGGTGGTCGGCAGCGGCAAGATGTTCATCGAGCCGGACCGCGAGCTGCTGGAAATGCACCCGCACATCTACATGCCGATGATCGGCACTGCCGAAGTCGTCGCCAAGCGCTACGACATCAGCCGCGAGGCGCAGGACGAGTACTCGCTCCGCTCGCAGCAGCGCACCGCCGCCGCCCAGGCAGCCGGCCGGTTCGACGACGAGATCGTGCCCTGCACCGCCACCATGGCGGTGGTCGACAGGGAGACCAAGGAGGTTTCCTACCAGGAAGTGACCGCCACCCGCGACGACTGCAACCGTCCCGACACCACGCTGGAAGGGCTCGCCAGCCTCAAGCCGGTGATGGGCGAGGGGCACACGATCACCGCCGGCAACGCCAGCCAGCTCAGCGACGGCTCGTCGGCCTGCGTGGTGATGGAGGCCAAGGTGGCGGAGAAGCGCGGGCTGGAGCCGCTGGGCCGCTATGTCGGCATGGCGGTGGCCGGCACCGAGCCCGACGAGATGGGCATCGGCCCGGTCTTCGCGATTCCCAGGCTGCTCGAGCGGTTCAACCTGAAGATGGACGACATCGGCCTGTGGGAACTGAACGAGGCGTTCGCGGTGCAGGTGCTCTACTGCCGCGACAAGCTGGGCATCCCCGACGAGCTGCTCAACGTCAACGGCGGCTCGATCTCGATCGGCCACCCCTTCGGCATGACCGGTGCGCGCTGCACCGGCCACGCGCTGATCGAGGGCAAGCGCCGCGGGGTGAAATACGCGGTCGTCACCATGTGCATCGGCGGTGGCCAGGGCGCAGCCGGCCTGTTCGAGGTGTTCTGACGCATTCCTGATTGCACCCTGCCCCGCACTGGCGCATCCTTGGTGCCGGTGCGGGGAGGGTGGCCATGGGCGTGATGGAAGTGATCGGGATCGCCGGCAGCGTCAGCCTTCTGGCCGGCTGGCGGCTCTACCTGTGCATCTTCGCCACCGGCCTTGCCATGCGCTACGACGTGCTGCCGCTGCCCGAACATCTCGCCAGCCTGGGCGTGCTGGAGAACCCGTGGGTGATGGGGATCGCCGCCGCCGCCGCAGTGGCGGAGTTCCTTGCCGACAAGGTCATGTGGCTGGATTCGCTGTGGGACGGGGTCCACACCTTCATCCGCCCGATCGGTGGCGCGCTGCTGGCGCTGGCGATCGTCGATCCGTCCGACCCGGCGACGCAGGTCATCGCCTTCCTGCTCGGCGGCGGGGCGACGCTGGCGGCGCACGCGGGCAAGGCCGGCTCGCGCGCGGTGGTCAACGCCAGCCCCGAGCCGGTGTCGAACATCGCCGTCTCGACGGCAGAGGACGTGGCCACGGTCGGCCTCCTCTACACCGCCTATGAATATCCCTACGTGGCGGGCGGGGTGGCGCTGGTGCTGCTCGGCCTGACGGTGTGGCTGCTGCTGACGGCCCGCCGGATCATCAGGCGGCTGTTCGGGCACGGCAGGGTCGCGCAGCGCGAACCGGCACCCGAAGCACCGCTCGACCGCTAGGCCGGCGTGGCCGGCGCGATCTCGCCCTTGCCGTGGCGGGCGATGAAGCCTTCCACCACCGGCGCGATCTTCTCCCGCCAGCGGCTGCCGTTGAAGATGCCGTAGTGCCCGGCCCCTGCGGCCAGGTGATAGAGCTTCTTCGTCGCCGGCAGGCCGGGCGTGAGGTCGAGCGCCGCGCGCGTCTGGCCGATGCCGGAGATGTCGTCGCGCTCGCCCTCGATCGCCAGCAGGGCAGTGTCGCGGATCGCCCCCAGGTCGACCAGTTCGCCCCTGTGGCGGAAGGTGCCGTTGGGGATCGCGTGGGTCTGGAACACCTCCTCCACCGTCTGGAGATAGAACTCGGCGGTCATGTCGCACACGCTGCGGTACTCGTCGTAGAAGTCCTTGGTCGCCTGCGCGCTCGCCTCGTCGCCCAGAGTGAGATGCTTGAACATCTCGTAATGGCTCAGCATATGGTTGCCCAGGTTCATGCTCATGAACCCGGCCAGCTGGAGAAACCCGGGATAGACCTTCCGGCCGGCACCCGGATAGGTCATCGGCACGGTTGCGATCACGTTGTGGCGGAACCAGCTGAGCGGGCGCTCCATCGCCAGGTCGTTGACCGTGGTCGGCGACTTGCGGGTGTCGATCGGCCCGCCCATCAGAGTCAGCGTGGCCGGGCGGAACGGATCCTTGCGTGCGTTCATCAGCGCGGTCGCGGCAAAGGCCGGGACCGACGGCTGGCACACCGCCATCATGTGCGGCCGGCCGCCGTTGCCATCGAGCCCGATGAAGTCGAGGAACTCGATCAGGTAGTCGATGTAGTCGTCGAGATCGAATTGCCCGGCGCTGGTCGGGACCATGCGCGCATCGGCCCAGTCGGTGATGAAGACCTCGCACCGCTCTGCCATCCGCTCCACCGTGCCGCGCAGCAGGGTGGCGTAGTGGCCGCTCATCGGCGCGACGATCAGCAGCCGGGGCGCCTTGTCGCTCAGCCCTTCGCGGCGGAAGCGCAGCAGGTCTCCGAACGGCTTGTGCACCACGGTCGACTGGCTCACCGCGTGGCGCGCGCCTTCGACCGTCACGAAGTCGATTCCGAACTCCGGCTTGCCGCGCGGCGCGGCGGCGTGGGCGAACACTTCGAGCGCCGAAGCGGCAGCCGGCCCCAGGCCCATGTAGCCGAGCGGCAGACGCGGATTCGACAGCAGGCCAGCCGACATGGAGGCCCAGGCGCTGGCGCTGGTCAGCCAGGCGCGCTGCAGTTCATAGGCGTGATAGAGCAAACCGTGTTCCTTCGCTGGGCACCGCCCGGGGGCGGCGCCGCGTTCCCTTCCCTTGTGCAGTGCAAGGTAGGCTTTGCGCCCGATTGTGCAATGCATCATTTGGTCGATGTGTGGGTTTGCGCGTCCCGCCGGTGGATTTCTGCCCTGCGGATAGCTAGCTGGGGGCCATGGATGCGCAAACCGCCCACCGCGACGATCCCGAACCCGCCCCGGAACCCGGCCGGCGCGGACTGTTCGCCCGCCGGCGGCGGACCGGACCCGCGCACGAGGCGAGGCCGGCCCGCACGCTGGGCCCGCTGCGCATGGTCCTGCGCGAGGCGACGAGCTATCCCGGCGCCATGGCCGCCGCCGCCGCCGCGCTGCTGGTGACGGCGGTCATCACCTCGCTGGCGCTGCCCACCGCGTTGAAGCTGATCATCGACCGGGGGTTCTCGGAAGGCGGCGATCCGGCCGACATCGGGCGCTGGTTCCGCTATCTGCTGATGCTGGTGGCCCTGCTGGGGGTCGGCACCGCGGTGCGGTTCTACTTCGTCAGCTGGCTGGGCGAGCGGGTGGTGGCGGATATCCGGCGCAAGGTGCAGGACAACCTGCTGCGCCTCTCGCCCGCCTTCTTCGAGGAGAACAGCCCCAAGGAAATCTCCAGCCGGATGACGGCGGACACCGCGATCATCGAGCAGGTCGTCGGCACCACGCTGTCGGTGGCGCTGCGCAACGTCATCATGGCGCTGCTCGGCACCGCCTACCTGTTCTGGCTCGCCCCGCAGCTCGCGGTCTGGCTGTTCGTGGCGATCCCGCTGGTGATCGTGCCCATCGCGGTGTTCGGGCGGCGGCTGCGCACGATCAGCCGCACCAGCCAGGACCGGGTGGCCGACGTCGGCGCGATCGTCACCGAAACGCTGTCGGCGATGAAGATCGTCCAGGCGTTCAACCAGGAACAGCGCGAGGAGGAGCGGTTCGGCGAGGCGGTGGAGCGTTCGCTCCAGACCGGCCGCCGCCGGGTGCTGATCCGCGCGGTGATGACCGCGCTGCTGATCACGCTGATCTTCGGCGCGCTGACGGTGCTGATGTGGCGCGGGGCGCTGCTGGTGGCAAGCGGCGCGATCAGCGGCGGCACGATCTTCGCCTTCATCGTGGCGGGCGTGATCGTGGCGGGCGCGTTCGGCGCGCTGACCGAGGTGTTCGGCGACCTCCTGCGCGGGGCCGGCGCGGCCAGCCGGCTGGAGGAGCTGCTCAACGAGAAACCGGCGATCGCGGTGCCGGCGCGGCCGGAAAGCCTGCCCCAGCCGCCGCGCGGCAGCCTGTCGTTCCGCAACGTCACCTTCCGCTATCCGACCCGGCCCGAGCAGACCGCGCTGAAGGACTTCACGCTGGAGGTGGAGCCGGGCGAGACGGTCGCGCTGGTCGGCCCCTCGGGCGCGGGCAAGTCGACCGTGTTCCAGCTGGCGGAGCGGTTCTACGATCCCCAGGCGGGCACCATCCGGCTCGACGGGGTGGCGCTACCCAGCGCCGATCCGGCCGAGGTCCGCAAGCGCATCGCGCTGGTCCCGCAGGACGGCGTGCTGTTCAGCGCCAATGCCCGCGACAACCTGCGCTACGGCCGGTGGGAGGCGAGCGACGAGGAGATCTGGCAGGCGGCGCGCGCGGCCAATGCCGAGAGCTTCCTGCGCGAGCTGCCGCAGGGGCTCGACACCTTCCTCGGCGAGAGCGGGGCGCGCCTTTCAGGCGGGCAGCAGCAGCGCATCGCCATCGCCCGGGCGCTGCTGCGCGATGCGCCGATCCTGCTGCTCGACGAGGCCACCAGCGCGCTTGACGCCGAGAGCGAGCGGCTGGTGCAGGACGCGCTCGAGCGGCTGATGCAGGGCCGCACCACGCTGGTCATCGCGCACCGGCTGGCCACTGTCCGCTCTGCCGACCGGATCGTGGTGATGGAGGACGGCCGGATTGTGGAGCAGGGCGACCATGCCCAGCTCTCGGCGCGGGGCGGGCTCTACGCGCGCCTCGCCGCGCTTCAGTTCGGGGCGGCCGAGACCGCCTGAACCCGCCCGCGCCGGCGTGTTTTCGACCGGCGGCCATCGCGTGCCGACGAGCGACACCACTCGCGCGCCGCGCTCGCCTATGCGCGCGATCACGACAGATTTCCTCGGGAGACAGAGATGACCAGAACCCTGCTTGCCGCCGGTGCCAGCGCCCTTGCGCTGATGCTGGCTTCCCCCGCGCTCGCGCACGAGGGGGACGGGCACCCGGCAGCCGCGCAACCGGCCGAAGCCGGCGGCAGCGCGCCAACGATGACCTTCGGCACCTGGGGTGTCGACACCAGCCTGCTGTCCGACACCGTCCACCCGGGCGACGACTTCTTCGCCTACGTCAACCAGGAGTGGCTCGACGCCAATCCGCTGCCGCCCGAGTTCAGCCGCTACGGTGCCTTCACCATGCTGACGGAGAAGTCGACTGCCGACGTTCACGCGCTGGTGGAGGAGATGGCCGGTCGGGCGGAAACGCTGTCGGCCAGCGAGCGGCGCATCGTCGATGCGTACCGGGCCTTCCTTGACACCGCCGCGATCGAGGCGGCCGGGTTGGCCCCGGCCCAGCCCTTCCTCGAGACGATCAGTGGTGCAGGCGACCTGGAGGCGCTGGTGCGGATCTGGTCGCAGCCCGGGATGCCCTCGCCGGTCGGCGCCTTCGTGACGGTCGACCAGAAGGCCCCCGATACCTACGTCACCTACGTCGGCAGCGGCGGCCTCGGCCTGCCCGATCGCGACTACTACACCGACCAGACCGAGCGCGGTCAGCGGATCCAGCAGGCCTACCGCGATTACCTCGCGTTCCTGCTGGGGGAGGCGGGCTATGCCGATCCGGCGGCGATGGCGCAGACGGTCTATGCCTTCGAAGAGAAGATCGCGCGCGAGATCTCGTGGGACCGCACGGTCAGCCGCAACCGCGACCTGACCTACAATGCCGCCACGCCCGAGGAGTTCCTGGCCATGGCCGGCGAGTTCCCGCTGGCGACCATGCTGGAGGCGACCGGGTTCGACCAGGCGCCCAAGTTCGTCGTGCCGCAGGTGCCGCCGAGCGCGGAGGAAGCCGCCGCGCTGGGCCTCTCCCCGGAAGTGGTGGCCAAGATCGGCAAGGGCACGCCGGGGATGTTCGCCCTGCTCAGCCAGACCCCGCTCGACACGCTCAAGGCCTGGACCAAGGTCCGCTTCCTGTCGAACAACGCCGCGATCCTGCCCGAGCGCTTCGACAAGGCCCAGTTCGCGCTGTTCGGCACGCTGCTGACCGGCACGCCGGAGCAGCGCCCGCGCTGGAAGCGGGCGATCGCCGAAGTCGAGGACCATCTCGGCGAAGTGCTCGGCAAGGCCTATGTCGAGCGCCACTTCCCTAAGGAAAACAAGGCTGCGATGGACGAGCTGGTGCGCAACCTGCGCGTCGCCATGGCTCAGTCGATCGCCGAAATCGACTGGATGGGCGCAGACACCAAGCGCGAAGCCATGGCCAAGCTGGAGAGTTTCGATCCCAAGATCGGCTACCGCGACAACCTCGAAACCTACGACGGGCTCGCGATCGGCACCGATCCGCTGGCGAACCGCATGGCCGCGGCCAGGTGGCAGTTCGAGGACAACCGCGCGAAGCTCGGTCAGCCGATCGACCGCACCGAATGGGGAATGCTGCCGCAGACCGTCAACGCCTACTACAACCCGAGCAAGAACGAGATCGTCTTCCCGGCCGGCATCCTGCAGCAGCCATTCTTCGGCATCAACGCCGATCCGGCGGTCAACTATGGCGCGATCGGCGGCGTGATCGGGCACGAGATGGGCCACGGGTTCGACGATCAGGGCTCGAAGTCCGACGCGCGCGGCGAGCTTCGCAACTGGTGGACCGACCAGGATCGCGCCGAGTTCGACAAGCGCGGCGACAAGCTGGTGGCGCAGTACAACGCCTTCTGCCCGCTCGACGACGGCAAGACCTGCATCAACGGGCGGCTGTCGCTGGGCGAGAACATCGGCGATGTCGGCGGCCTCAGCCTCGCCTATCGCGCCTACAAGCTGTCGCTGAACGGACGCGAGGACAAGGTGATCGACGGCCTGACCGGCGACCAGCGGTTCTTCATCGCCTGGGCGCAGGTGTGGCGGGCGCAGAACCGCGAGGACACCATGCGCCAGCGCATCCGCATCGGGCCGCACAGCCTGGAGCCGTTCCGCGCCAACGGCCCGGTGCGCAACATGGACGCCTGGTACAAGGCGTTCGATGTCCGGCCCGGGCACAAGCTCTACCTGCCGCCCGAGGAGCGCGTGACGATCTGGTAAGCCGGTGGCTGCGAGGCCGGGTCGGCGCGAATGCGTTTGACTCGGCCCCGTCAATCGCCTTGAGCCGCGAGCCATGAACGAAACGCTGACCGCGATCCTGCTCGGCATCCTGGAAGGGCTGACCGAGTTCCTGCCGGTGTCGTCCACCGGCCACCTGATCCTCGCCACCGAGCTGTTCGGCTACGACGCGGCGCAATGGGCGCAGTTCAACATCGTGATCCAGCTGGGCGCGATCCTGGCAGTGGTGGTGAGCTATTTCCGCACCTTCTGGACCATGGGCACCGGCCTCCTGCGGTGGGAGCCGACGGCGGTGCGCTTTGTCCGCAACATCCTGATCGCGTTCCTGCCGGCGGCGGTGATCGGGCTGATGGTCAAGGACACCATCGATGTGATGCTCGGTTCGCCGCAAGTGGTCGCCTGGGCACTGGTGATCGGCGGCATTGCCATGCTGGGCCTGGAGAAGACCATCCGACCATCGGCCGACAGCGGCGTCGCCGACCTGCCGCTGGCGAAGGTGGTGGGGATCGGCTTCGTCCAGTGCCTTGCGATGATCCCCGGCACCAGCCGCTCGGGCGCGACGATCCTGGGTGCGCTCGCCATGGGCGTGGGGCGCAAGACCGCGGCCGAGTTCAGCTTCTTTCTGGCGGTGCCGACCATGCTCGGTGCGGCCACGGTCAAGATCGTGTCCGAACCGGACAAGCTGCTGGCGGGCGGCGGCCTGATCGGGTGGGACGAGATCGCCATCGGCTTCGTTACCGCGTTCGTGGTGGCGCTGGCGGTCATTCGCGCGTTCGTGGCCTATGTCAGCCGCTACGGCTTCGCGCCGTTCGCCTGGTACCGGATCGTGGTCGGGCTGGCGGCGATCGCCTGGCTCACCCTGCGCTAGCTTCTTCACGGCTCGTCGCGGCGACGGGAACCAGCAGCCGGTTCATTGTTTTATCCCCACGACGGGGCGCGTGTCCCGCGTTCTGTAGGTGCGTGCACCTGTTGAAAAGGGGAAATACCATGAAGAAATCGTTCCTGATTCCTGCCGCCATCCTCTCGCTTGGCCTGGCCGCTTGCGATGGTCCGGCAGAGAACGCCTACGAGGACGTCGGCGAGCAGGCGGCTGAGAGCGTCAACGAACAGGCCGAGGCGCTGGAAGAGGCCGAGGTGATCACCGACGAGCAGGAAGACGCGGTGACCGAAGCTGCGGAAGAACGCGCTGACACGATGGAAGAAATCGGCGAGGAAATCGACCACAACGAAGTCGCGCCGGTCGAGTGATCGGTCCATGCGAACGAAGCGGCCCGGGAGCGATCCCGGGCCGTTTTCGCATGGGTTCAGACCGGGGCGGCCCCGCTCCCGCGCCCGCCGCGCAGCAGGTATTCCTGCGTGCCGCGGTTGAGCACGTCGTCGATGTCGATCACCGCCGAATTGGCATAGGTGAAGGCCGGCGCGAGGCTGCGGTAGAGCCGGTCGAAATCGCGGTCGACCGTCTGGTGGTAGAGGTCCTCGAAGCTCTCGATCACGAAGTAGGTCGGCTGGAGGTCGCTGATGACGTAGTCGGTGCGCATCACCCGGTCGACGTTGAGCATGATCCGGTTCGGGCTCTGCGCCTCGACCGCGAACACCGCCTCGGTCGGGCCGCTGAGAATGCCGGCGCCATAGGTCCGCAGGTCCTTGCCGTTCTCCAGGATCAGGCCGAACTCGACCGTGTACCAGTAGAGCGCGCCCAATGCCTTCAACCGGTTGTAGCGCATCGCCTTCCACCCGGCGCGGCCATATTCCTGCATATAGTCGGCATAGACCGGGTCGGCGAGCATCGGCACGTGCCCGAACACGTCGTGGAACACGTCGGGTTCCTGGATATAGTCGAACGTCTCGCGGGTGCGGATGAAGTTGCCGGCCGGGAAGCGCCGGTTGGCCAGGTGCCAGAAGAACACGTGATCGGGGATCAGCATCGGCACCGGGACCACGCTCCACCCGGTCAGGCCGCCCAGCTCCTCGCTCAGCTTGCCGAAATCGGGCACTCCGCCCCGGCCGAGGTCGAGCCGGTCGAGCCCGGCCATGAACGCGCTCGCCGCGCGGCCCGGCAGAACCTCCATCTGACGCGCGAACAGCTCGTCCCAGATGGCGTGGTCTTCGCTGGTGTAGGCGGTCTGCGCCGGCTCCAGCCAGTCCTCGCCCACGTGCGCCGGGCGTTTCAGCGGCGCGGTGAAGACATCCGCCGGCATTTGCGGCAGGACGGCGAAATCGGATTCGGGTGATGCGAGCGTGGCCATGGTTTCAGTTGCAACCACTAGCACAGCCCGGCCGCGCTGACAAACGGGAGGAGGGGCCATGGCCAAGCTGAAGGGCAAGCGATACGCGGAACTGCTCGAACCGCTGGAGGAAGAACTGGTGGCGATGGCACGCTGGGCAAGGGCCACCGGCGCGCGCATCTGCGTGCTGTTCGAAGGGCGCGACACGGCCGGCAAGGGCGGGGCGATCAAGGCGGTCAGCGCGCGCCTCAACCCGCGCCAGTGCCGGGTCGTCGCGCTCGCCAAGCCGACCGAGGCGGAGCGCGGGCAGTGGTATTTCCAGCGCTTCGTGGCGCACCTGCCGGGGGCGGGGGAGATCGTGCTGTTCGACCGCAGCTGGTACAACCGCGCCGGAGTCGAGAAGGTGATGGGTTTCGCCAGCGAGGCCGAGGTCGCCCGGTTTCTCGAGGCTGCGCCGGTGTTCGAGAAGCAGCTCGTCGATGACGGCGTGCTGCTGTTCAAGTACTGGCTGACGGCCGACCAGGTGCAGCAGGAAAAGCGCCTGGCAGAGCGGCTGGAAGACCCGCTCAAGCGATGGAAACTCTCCCCCATCGACCTCGCCGCACGGGAGAAGTACGCCGCCTATACCGAGGCCCGCGAGGCCATGCTCGCGGCGACACACACGCCGCACGCGCCCTGGACGCTGGTCGACTTCAACGACCAGAAGCGGGGCCGCCTGACCCTCATCCGCGACCTGCTCGACCGGCTGCCCGACACGCACGTGGAGCCCGAACCGCTGGTATTCACGCCGCTGGGGCATGAGCCGCTGGTGGAAGTGTTCGGCGTGGTCCAGCCGATCCCGCCCTATCCGGTCAGCCAGATAGGCCCGGTAGTCGAACCCCCACCCCCAGCCCCTCCTCCAGGGGAGGGGAGCTAGGCCCAACCCGCGCTGGCCTTCAGCGTCTGGCGACCATCGCTGGCGAAGGCGCCGAGTTCCAGCGCGTCATCGGTGCCGCGCAGCGCGAGGTGCAGCGGCTCGCCCGCTATGGCCGGGCTGACCGCGCGGAAATCAAACGTCTTCAGGCGGTTGTCGCCATAGTGCCCCGCCGCCAGTTGCAGCAGCAGGCTGGCGATCAGCGGCCCGTGCACCACCAGCCCGCGATAGCGCTCCGCCTCGCGCGCATAGGGCGCATCGTAATGGATGCGATGGGTGTTGAAGGTCAGTGCGGAGTAGCGGAACAGCAGCGTGGCCGACGGGACGATCGACCGGACCGTGTCCCATTCGTCCGCCGCGAACGTGCCATCCCCCGGCGGTGGCGGGCTGAGCGGGGCATCGGGCGCGGCTGCACCGCGATAGACCAGCGTCTGCCTCTCGCGCACGGCCTCTACCTTGTCGGCGGTGGTGACGTGCTCGACCTCGACAAAGCCGAGCCGGCCGGTGCTGCCGTCCTTTTCGCTGACCGCGACGATCCGGCTGGTCCGGCCGATCACGGCCCCGGGCCGGATCGGGGCGAGGAACCGGATCGCGCTCGCCGCCCACATCCGCCGGGGCAGCGGGAGCGGCGGGAAGAAGCTGGCGGGCGACTGGTCGCGCGCCGGGTGACCGTCGGGCCCCAGCGCGGCGGTCGGTGCCTCGGGGGTGCACAGGCAGAAGTGGAAGCCCTGCGGCATCGCGCCGTCAGCCGGGGCGGGCAGATCGAACATGGCCAGCCAGCGGCGGCACAGCGCCTCGTCCGCACGGTCGGCGCGCGCTTCGGTGCGGCCGATCCACTGGTCCCAGCCGGCCATCACCCGGCCCGCTCGAACACCGCCGCCATGCCCTGGCCGCCGCCGATGCACATCGTCTCGAGGCCGTAGCGGCTCCCTCGCCGGTGCATCTCGTGCGCCATGTCGGCAAGGATGCGCCCCCCGGTCGCGCCGATCGGGTGGCCGAGCGAGATGCCCGAGCCGTTGACGTTGAGGATGTCCCTGCGGCTGTCGTCGTCCGACCAGCCCCAGCCCTTGAGCACGGCGAGCACCTGCGGCGCGAAGGCTTCGTTCAGCTCGACCAGCTCGATCTGCCCCCAGCCCATGCCGGTGCGGGCAAACAGCCGCTCGACTGCCGGGACCGGGCCGATACCCATGCGGGCGGGATCGCACCCGGCGGCGGCCCAGCCGGTGAACCACAGCATCGGGGTGAGGCCCAGCTCCTCCAGCTTGTCCTCCGCCACGACGAGGCAGGCGGCGGCGGCATCGTTCTGCTGGCTGGCGTTGCCCGCCGTGACCACGGCACCGGGTGTCCCGGCCTCGATCGGGCGCAGCGCGCCGAGGCTCTCCACCGTTGCGTCGGGGCGGATACCTTCGTCGCGGGCGAAAATGACCGGATCGCCCTTCCTTTGCGGCACCGGCACCGGCACGAGCTGCGCATCGAACCTGCCCGTCTCCCACGCGGCGGCGGCGTTCCGGTGGCTGCGCACGGCATAGGCATCGCACGCCTCGCGGGTGATGCCGTATTCCCTGGCGAGGTTCTCAGCGGTCTCGATCATGCCCGAGATGACCCCGAACCGCTCGACCGGCTGGCTCATCACGCGCCCGCGGGTGAGCCGATCGTGCAGCGTCAGGTTGCCCGCCCTGACCCCCTGCCGCACATCGGTGGTGTAGTGTTCGACGTTGGACATCGATTCCACCCCGCCGGCGACCACGCAGTCGGCAGCGCCGGTCTGGACCATCATCGCCGCGTTGACGACCGCCTGAAGGCCCGATCCGCAGCGCCGGTCGACCTGGTAGCCGGGCACTTCCAGCGGCAGCCCGGCGGCGAGCCAGGCCCAGTGGCCGATCGCCGGTGCCTCGCCGTTGCCGTAGCCCTGGCTGAAGACGACATCGTCGACCCGTTCCGGATCGATCCCGCTGCGTTCCACCAGCGCCTTGAGGATCACCGCGCCCAGTTGCCCGGCGTTCATGCTCGCCAGCGAACCCATGAACCGGCCGACGGGGGTTCGCAGGGGTGAACAGATGGCAACGCGTCTGAGGGTCATGGCTTCGTATTCCCAACCGAGATCCGTTCGTGCCGAGCGCAGCCGAGACACGCGCAGATTGCTGTCTCGATTGCGAACTGCGTTCTCCGCTCGATACGAACGGAGCGAGGTCGTCAAGCGTCGCTGAGCGCCACCGTTCCGGCGTCCACCAGCCGCCCGATCTCCCCTGACGAAAGCCCCAGCCGTTCGGCCAGCACTTCCTCGCTGTGCTGGCCGAGGAAGGGTGCCGGCTTGGGATCACCCGGCTCGTGCCCGTGCCGGCGGGCGAAGCTGCGCGTGGCGGGATAGGCAAAGCCGCTGGGGTTCGCGGGGGAGGGGCCGAACAGCGGGTTGGCATCGATCAGCTGCGGATCGGTCGCCGCCTCGTGCATGGTGCGATAGCGTTCGAAGGTGCAGCCCTGCGCCGCCAGACGCTGCGACAGGTCTGCCCAGTCGAACGTGTCGGCGGCCTGCTGGAACAGCGCGAACAGCCGCGCGCGGTGATCGAACCGGGGTGTGTCCCCGTCGGCGAAGCACACGCCCAGCTGCGCCTCCAGCGCGGCGATGTCGCCGGCGATGCCGAACGCGGCGACCAGCCCGGCCCACTGCTTGGGCGTGAGCGCGGCGACCATGAAGCGCACCCCGTCACGGGTGCGGAAATCGCGCCCGAACGCGCCCCAGATGGCATTGCCGAGGCGAGGGCGGTCGGCCCCGCGGTAGAGCATCTCCGCCATCGATCCGCTGTTGGCCATGGTGCCGATGGCGACGTCTCCCAGCGGCAGGCGCAGTTCGCTGCCTTCGCCGGTGCGGCTGCGGTGATGGAGCGCCGCCAGCAGCGCGAAAGCGCCGTATGCCCCGGTGATGAAATCCCACGCCGGCAGCACCTGGTTGACCGGCGGGGCAGTCGACGGGTCCCAATCGTCCGGTCCGCACATCAGCGGATAGCCGCTCGCGGCATTGACGGTGAAGTCCATCGCCTGGCGCCCGTCGTGCCAGCCCATGACCCTGAGGCTGATGAGGTCGGACCGCCCTTGCGACACCGCCGCGTGGCTGAGGAAGCTCTTCTCGGGCAGGTTCGTCACCAGCTGGCCGGTCGCGCGGGCCAGTTCGACCAGCAGTTCGCGTCCTGCGCCCGAATGGAGGTCGAGCGCGACCGACTTCTTCGCCCGGTTGAGGTTCTCCCAGCTCAGCGAGCGGCCCTCGGCGGTGAGCATATAGCGCCGGTAATCGAGCCCGCCCGCCTTGTGGTCGACCCGGATCACCTCGGCCCCCATCTGCGCGCAGTAGAGGCCCACGGTGGGCGAGGCGACGAAGCTGGAGACCTCGATCAGGGAAAGGTCGGCGAGGAGGTTATGCATATGGGTTCCTCCCCCGGAGGGGGAGGATTGTCATCGGACTGCCTCCTGAAACTCGCGCAGCATATGCTTGGCGATCTGCAGCTGGAGAATCTGCGTGGTCCCTTCGTAGATGCGATAGATGCGCGCGTCGCGGTAGAAGCGCTCGGCATCGTATTCGGCGAGGTAGCCCGCCCCGCCGTAGATCTGCACCACCCGGTCGACCACCCGGCCGCACATCTCGCTGGCAAAGACCTTGAACGCGGCCGCCTTGACCAGCACGTTCTCGCCCGCGTCGGCCCGGGCGGTGACGTCGGCCATCATGCATTCGGCGGCGTAGATCTCGGTCTCGCTCTCGGCCAGCATCTGCTGGATCAGCTGGAAATTGGCGATCGGCTCGCCGAAGGCCTTGCGCTCGGTGGCATAGCGGAGCGCGGAATCGAGCGCGCGCCGGGCATAGCCGGTGCTCGCCGCGCCAACCGAGATGCGGCCGTTGTCGAGGCTCTTCATGGCGAAGACGAAGCCCTTGCCGGTTTCGCCGCCGAGCAGCGCCTCGCCCGGCACGTGGACGTCTTCCAGGATCACGTCGGAGATGTGCGCGCCCGCCTGGCCCATCTTGCGATCAGGGCTGCCGGTGGAAACGCCGGGCGTGTCCATCGGCACGATGAAGGCCGAGACGTGCGCGTTCTTGGGCAGCGCCTCCTTCTCGGTGCGGGCCATGATCAGCGCCACGTCGGCGTGGGGGGCGTTGGTGATGTAGCGCTTGGTGCCGTTGAGGATCCAGCCGTTGCCCGACGGGTCGGGCCGGGCGCTGGTCTGCATCGCCGCGCTGTCGCTGCCGGACCCCGGTTCGGTGAGGCCGAAACAGGCGATCGCGCCGGCCGCCAGCCGGGGCCACCATTCGGCCTTCTGCTGCTCCGTCCCGCCGTTCTTGATGGCCGAATTGAACATCCCGATGTTGATCGAGAAGATCGAGCGGAAGGCAGGGGCGGCGTAGCTCAGCACTTGAACGGTGCGGGCATACTGCGACACGTTGAGCCCGGCCCCGCCATAGCCCTCGGGGATGGTCAGCCCGAACAGGCCCATGCCCTTCATCTCGGCCAGGATGTCGTCCGGGATGCGGTCCTCGGCGATGACCTCGCGCTCGGCCGGGATCAGCCGCTCGCGGACATAGCGGTCTAGCTGGTCGATGAACTGGGCGAAGGTGTCGGCATCCATGCCGGTCTGGCTCATGGGCTTTCGGGCTCCTCTCGTAGTCTTCTATTGCGGCGCGGCCGGGGCGGCAGGCCGGCCGTCCCCGCCGGGTGCCGGTTCTGTGGGCCGGGGCTCGGCCAGAGCCTCGGCCGGCAGGCGGCGCTGCTCCAGCATTTCTGCCGCCTCGTCGAGCGCCCGCGCCTCGTCCACCGTCACCCCGCCCGGTCCCGGGTCGTTGCCTTCCGGGCCACAGGCGGTCAGCGACAGGGCGAGGCAGACAGGCAGGACGGGGAAGACAGGAAGGGCGCGCATGGCCGCGACCATAGCGCAACCGGGGCAAAGAAAAAGCGGGCGAATCGATGCCTCGATCCGCCCGCCCGTCTGCTTCGCCGGACCCGGCGCTACTCGGTCGTGGTTTCCGCAGCGGCGGCGGCCGCTTCGACCGCGGCGGCGGCTTCGGCGGCGGCGGCTCCGGCTTCGTCAGCGGATGTATCGGGCGTCTCCTCGGCCGCTTCCGGGGTGGCGGCGGGATCGGTCGTCGCGGCCGGGTCGGTCACCGGCTCGGCGGTGACGGGTGCCATGGCCTCGTCGGCGGGCAGTTCGACCGTGTCCGCCTGCGCTTCGGACGACGCGTCGTCGGCACTGCCGCAGGCCGCGAGCGCCAGGGCCAGACCGGCCGCGCCGGCAACTTGCATGATCTTCCGCATCGGTTACTCCGTGGTTGGTGGTTGAGCCCGGCGGAAATAGCGCGCCGCAACCCGCGCTACAAACGGGAAAAGCGCGCCGGGGCGGTTTCGTCCACGGCGGCGTTGTGCCACTGGCCGCAGCGATGCGCCGCTTAGCTGACCAGCCCGATCTTGCCCCGGCCCGCGCGCAGCTCCAGGCGCTGTTCGGCTTCAGCGACCTGCGCGGGCGGCAGGCCGATGTCGTGGGCCGGGTGCTGACCGGCCGCTCGACCCTGGCGGTCATGCCGACCGGCGCGGGCAAGTCGCTGACCTACCAGCTGCCCGCCACCATGCTGGAGGGAACCTGCGTGGTCATCTCGCCGCTGATCGCGCTGATGCACGACCAGCTGCGCGCGGCGCGGGCGAACGGCATCCGCGCGGCGACGCTCACCAGCGTCGACGAAGACTGGCGCGAGACGATCGCGGCCTTCCGCGCAGGCGCGCTCGACCTGCTCTACGTCGCCCCCGAACGCGCCAGCCAGCCGGCCTTCGCCGAGCTGCTGGGGCGGGCGCGGCTGGCGCTGTTCGCGATCGACGAGGCGCACTGCGTGAGCGAATGGGGGCACGACTTCCGCCCCGACTATCGCCAGCTGCGCCCGCTGATGGACCGTTTCCCCCAGGTGCCGCGGCTGGCGCTGACCGCCACCGCGGACGAACACACCCGGGCCGACATCCTCGAGCAGCTGGGCATTCCCGCGGAAGGACTGGTCGTCGCCGGGTTCGATCGCCCGAATATCCGCTACGCCATCCGCCACCGCGACAATCCGGTGCGGCAACTGGCGCAGCTGATGCGCGAGCAGCCGGGCCCGGGCATCGTCTATGCCCCGACCCGGCGCAAGGTCGAGGAACTGGCCGACAAGCTGGCGAGCGCGACCGGCCGCCCGGTCCTGCCCTACCACGCCGGGCTCGAACCGCAGCAGCGCGCGGAGCACCAGGCCCGGTTCGTCGCCAGCGAGACCATGGTGATGGTGGCGACCGTCGCCTTCGGCATGGGGATCGACAAGCCCGACGTGCGCTTCGTCGCCCACGCCGGCATTCCCAAGTCGATCGAGGGCTACTACCAGGAGACCGGCCGGGCCGGGCGCGACGGCGACCCGGCGCTGGCGCTGATGCTGTGGGGCGCGGAGGATTTCGCCCGCGCGCGGATGCGGCTGGCCGAAGTGCCGGCGGAGCGGCGCGAAGGCGACCGCCAGCGGCTCGACGGCCTCGCCGCGCTGGTCGAGACGCCCGGGTGCCGCCGGGCGGTGCTGCTGCGCCACTTCGGCGAAAGTCCGGGCGAGAGCTGCGGCAACTGCGACAACTGCCTGGAGCCGCCGGGCGTGACCGACGTCACCGACCTGGCGCGCAAGCTGCTGTCGGCGGTCTACCGCACCGGCCAGTCGTTCGGGCTGGGGCACCTCCAGAAAGTGCTGACCGGGGCCAGCGACGACCGCGTGACCGGGCGCGGCCACGACCGGCTGAGCGTGTTCGGTATCGTCGGCATGGACGAGGCGCGGCTGCTGCGACCCGTGGCGCGGGCGCTGCAGGCGCGCGGAAGCCTGGTGGCGAACGAGCACGGCGGCCTGGCCCTGGCCGGCGATGCCCGCGCAATCCTGAAGGGCGAGCGGGCGGTGGCCATCGTCGTGCCGCCCCGCAGCCGGGGCAGCGGCCGGGGCGCGCGCGAGACCAATCCGGTCGGCGATCCGCTGTTCGAGGCCCTGCGTCAGTTGCGCCGCGAGCTGGCGGCGGAGGCGCAGGTCCCGCCCTATGTCATCTTCCACGACTCAACCCTGCGCGAGATGGCCCGGCTGCGCCCGACCTCGCGCGAGGAACTCGGGGCGATCAGCGGGGTCGGGGCGCGCAAGCTGGCGGACTGGGGCGACTGCTTCCTCGACACGATCCTGCGGCACTGATGCCGCGCCAGCCCTAGCGCGACAGCAGCACCGGCATGGCGAGGCCCGCCAGCAGGTCGCTGGTCGCGCTGCCGAGGACGTAGCGGCGCAGGTTCGAATGCCCGAACGCGCCCATCACCAGCAGGGCCGTCCCGCCGGCCTGCGCCTCTTGCTGCAAGGCTGCGGCGATCGAACGCGAGCCGAGCTCGACCGTGCGGTGCGCGGCGCGCAGCCCGCGCCGGGCGCTGGTGGAAACGAGCAGCGCTTCGGTCAGGTCCTCGGGCAGGTCCTTCTCGCCGCTGACGGTGACGAAGTCGACGTTCTCGATCTCGAGCAGGCTGACCGCGTCGCCCAGCGCGCGCGCCGCGGCGGCGGTGCTGTCCCACGCGACCGCCACCGCCGAGCCGCTGGCCGCCGCAGCGTGACCGGCGGGCACGAGCACCACCGGCCGGCCGCTTTCGAACAGCAGGTTTTCGGCGATGTTGCGTTCGCTCAGCAGGCTGCCGTCGTCGGTGCCCGTGACCACCAGGTCATGCAGGCGGGCGTGCTGGCACACCGCCTCGTGGACGGTCACCGCGTGCGAGTGCTGGGTCACGGTCTCGCAGTCGACACCGGCCTGACGTGCGGCCTCGGTGAGGGCAGCGGCGACAGCGCCGGCATCGCTGTCGCGGCCCGGTGTGGTCACGTCGAGCGCGGTGACGAAAGCGGTCAGCCGCGCGCCATGCCGGCGGGCGAGGTCGATGGCGAACGACGCCGGGCCGGTGTCGGGGCGGGCAACCTCGGCCGCGGCGAACAGGAAGATCGAACGGAGACTCATGGGCGGTGCTATCCTTTCACCACGGGTTCGGCGGCGTCATCGCGGGTCTTCCACAGCGAGTAGCCGATGCCTGCCGCGATCAGGCCGAAGGTGATCGCGAGGCTCAGCGCCGGCGGGAACTTCTCGCCTCCCATCAGGAAATCGGAGACGAAGATCTTCGATCCGATGAACACCAGCACGATCGCCAGCGCGTACTTGAGGTAGTGGAACCGGTGGATCATCGCCGCGAGCGCGAAGTAGAGCGCGCGCAGGCCCAGGATCGCCATGATGTTGCTGGTGTAGACGATGAAGGTGTCGGTCGTGATGGCGAAGATCGCCGGCACCGAATCGACTGCGAACACCAGGTCTGCCAGGTTGATGACGACCAGCGCTAGCAGCAGCGGGGTGGCGGCCCGTACCAGCTTGCCGGTCTTCGCGTCAGGCACCCGCACCACGAACTTCTGCCCGTGGAGGTCGGGCGTCACCCGCATATGCCGGGCGATCCACTTGATCGCGGCATTGTTGGCGATGTCCGGCTCCGAATCCGAACTGAACAGCATCTTGATGCCGGTCACGATCAGGAAGGCGGCGAAGATGTAGAGCACCCAATAGGCTTCCTCCACCAGCGCCGCACCGCCCGCGATCATCAGCCCGCGCAGCACGATCACCGCGAGAATGCCCCACAGCAGGGCCCGGTACTGGTATTTGCGGGGGATGGCGAAGTAGGTGAAGATCAGGCTGATGACGAACACGTTGTCGATCGAGAGCGCCTTCTCGATGAAGTAGCCGGTGTAGTACTTCATGCCGAGATCGGCGCCGCGTTCGAACCAGATCCAGATTCCGAACACCATGGCGACGGCGATGTAGAACACGCTCAGCTTCAGCGATTCGGCGATGCCGAGCTCGCGGTCCTCCTTGTGCAGGATACCCAAGTCGAACGCGGTCAGGGCCAGGACCAGGGCCACGAACACGCCCCAGAACCACACCGGTGTGCCGAGCCAGTCGGCGGTCAGAAACTCCATAGATCCCAATCCTGATAAGATGTCATTGTGCTCAATGCACGACCGGCTTTCGCGTTTCGGGCCCGTCGGCGATGAACGGCCGCGTCGGGTCATCCTCCGCCGGCACCGGCGCCGCGCGCGCGGGCAGGGTGCGGGCGAGAATGACCAGGCCGGCGATAGCGGCGATCACCGAACCCGCATAGACCCCCATCCGCACCGGGGCCGCCATCGCCGGGTCGGGGAACGCCAGCGCGCCGATGAACAGGCTCATGGTGAAGCCGATCCCCGCCATGAACCCCAGGCCCAGGACATGGACCGGCCGGCCCGGGAGCGGCGCGCCCATCAGGCGCGCGACCAGCAGGGTCATGGCGAGGATGCCGAGCGGCTTGCCCAGGGCCAGGCCCACGGCGATGCCGAGCCCGACCGGGTGGCCCAGCGTCTCGCCGATGCCGCCGGTCAGTTCGGCCCCGGCATTGGCGAGCGCGAACACCGGCATGACTCCGAACAGGACATAGGGCCGCATCGCGTCTTCGGCCCGGTGAAGCGGCGAGCCGCCGTGCCGGTCCCTCAGCGGGATGGTGGCTGCCGCGAGCACCCCTGCGATCGTGGGGTTGATGCCGCTCGTCTGCATCGCGATCCACAGCGGGATCGAGGCGAGCACGAACACGCCGATCTTGCGCACCCCCAGCAGGTTCATCGCCACCAGCACGGCGAAGAAGGCAGCCGCCCAGCCGAGCGCCACCAGATCGAGCCCGCTGGTATAGACCGTTGCCACGATCAGGATAGCGGCCAGGTCGTCGATCACCGCGACCGCCAGAAGGAAGGCCTTGAGCGCCATCGGCACACGCGGGCCGAGCAGCGCCAGCACGCCCAGGGCAAAGGCGATGTCGGTCGCCGCGGGGATCGCCCAGCCCTGGCCGAACTCGCCCGTCCCGGCGAAAGCCAGGTAGAGCAGGGCCGGCAGGACAATGCCGCCCAGCGCCGCCGCCACCGGCAGCAGCGCCGCCGCGCGGCTGGCAAGCGCGCCTTCCATCAGCTCCTTCTTCAGCTCCAGCCCCGCGAAGAAAAAGAACACCGCCATCAGCGCGTTCTTGATCCAGCTCGACAGCGGCATCGCGATCGCCGCCTCACCGAAGCCGACCACCAGGTCCTGCTTCAGCAGGCCCTGATGCCAGGGCGCGGCGGGCGAGTTGACCAGGATCATGGCTACCGCCGCGCTGGCGACGAGCGCGATACCGGGCCAGGCTTCGACGGGGACGCGGCGCAGCACGGCTTTCTCCTCAGGCGTGGGACACGAGATAGGCGACGTAGCCGATGTAGATGGCCACGAACACGCCGCCTTCGGCCCGGCTCAGCTTGCGCCCGGTCCAGCAGAACACCAGCATCAGCGCCGAGACGGCGACCATCAGCCAGTTGTCGAAGTGGGCGATTTCGGGCGGCACCGCAGTCGGCGAGATCAGGCCGGTCACGCCCGCGATACCGAGCGTGTTGTAGATGTTGGAGCCCAGGATGTTGCCCAGCGCCACGTCGGTCTGCCGGCGGATTGCGGCCATGATCGATGTGACCAGCTCGGGCATCGAGGTGCCGGCGGCAACGATGGTGAGGCCGATCATCGACTGGCTCATGCCGAGCATCTGCGCGAGATCGACCGCGCCGCTGACGAGGATCCGCCCGCCGACGATGATGATCGCGAGACCCGCAATCGCCATGAGGAGCGGCACCACGATGCCGGCCGGCCCCGGAGTCGCCGCGCGCGGGCGCAGGCCCGGGTCGGCGCTCTCCATCGCCTCGGCCCGGTCGAAGGCAGCGGTGTGATCGCCCGCGATCGCGCCCGCGGTGCGTTCCTGGCGATAGGCGTAGAAGAGATAGCCGGCGAGGCCGAGCACGAACAGGAACCCGACCGGCCGCGTCAGGCCGACCGTCAGGCTGACCGCGGCAAACAGCAGCGCGGTGGCGAGCACGATCATGCCGTCGCGGCGCAGCGCGTTGGCCTGCACCGCCATCGGGAAGATCAGGGCGGAAAAGCCCAGGATCATGATGATGTTGAAGATGTTGGAACCGACGATGTTGCCGACCGCGATACCGGGTGAGCCGATCAGCGCCGCCTGGACGCTGGTGACGAGTTCCGGGGTGGAGGTGCCGAACCCGACCAGCGTCAGCCCGATCAGCAGCGGCGACACGCCCAGCCGCTCTGCCACGCGGACCGATCCGCGCACCAGCAGTTCGCCGCCGATCACCAGCAGGATCAACCCGCCCAGAATCATCAGCGCTGTCGTCATTGCGCCGTCCCCCCCTTCGCCGGCCGTTCCGCGCCCGATCGAACAGACCACATCGCACGGGTCATGGCCAGCACCATTGACCGGGTGAGCAGACGAGAAACCGGTTCAGACACGCACGAAATCCCTTGCCGGAAGATGGCGACCCGGACGCGCCAAAGCCATGGGGGAGGGAAATCGCAGTACCCGGGCCACGGCATCGGCTTGATCCGATGCGGTCCGACATCACGCGCCGCCTGCCCGGATGCGGTGTTCCGAACAGCCGGCCGCGCCAGAGGGGCCCGGTCCGCGCGGGTCATATGGCGGGGCGGGGGCGGGTTATCAAGCGGAACTTGATCTGCGTTGGAATCGCCGGAGCGACCGGGGGCCGACCATCCGCGGGCGATCCGCAGAGGCGGGCGGGTTTAGCGACGCGTTAACCGTTTCCGCGCTAGGATCGCGCCATGGAACACCGCGCCAGCCCCTCGTCCGCCCGGCCCGCCTATGCCTGTCCCTCGCTGAGCCGGCGGTCCCGCTGGGTGTTCTGCGGCGTGGCCGCGCTTGCCGTCGCCATGATCCCGGCGGCCGCGGTGATCGCGCAGTCCGGCGCGCAGCCGTTCACCGTGGCCGAAACCGGGCAGGGCTTCAGCCGCTTGCAGGATGCAGTCAACGCGATCGGCGGCGGCAGCGGCACCATCGCCATCGCGGCCGGGACCTATTCCGATTGCGCGGTGCAGGAAGGCGGCGCGATCGCCTTCCTCGCGACCGAGCCGGGCAAGGCGGTGTTCGATGGCGGCACCTGCGAAGGCAAGGCCGCGCTGGTGCTGCGCGGGCGCGAGGCGAAGGTCTCCGGCCTGGTGTTCCGCCGCATGGCGGTGCCCGACGGCAACGGAGCCGGGATCCGGCTGGAACAGGGCGACCTGACCGTCACCCAGAGCTGGTTCGCCGACAGCGAGCAGGGCATCCTGACCGCAGACGATCCCTCCGGCCGGATCGTGATCGACAAGTCGACCTTCTCGGGCCTCGGCACCTGCGAGAACTCGGCCGGCTGCGCGCATTCGATCTACATCGGCAACTACGGCCACCTGCGCGTGACCCGCAGCCGGTTCGAACGCGGCACCGGCGGGCACTATGTCAAGGCGCGCGCCGCGCGGGTCGAAATCGCCGCCTCCAGCTTCGACGATTCGGCCGGCAAGGCGACCAACTACATGATCGATCTGCCCGCCGGCGCGGTCGGCCAGATCACCAACAACTGGTTCGTGCAGGGACGCGACAAGGAGAACTACTCCGCCTTCATCGCGGTCGGCGCGGAAGACGTGCTGCACCCCTCGGACGGGCTGCAGATCGCCGGGAACGATGCCCGGCTGGTGCCCGCGCTGCGGCGTGACACCACCTTCGTCGCCGACTGGACCGGCTCGCGCCTCGCCATCGCCGACAACAAGCTGGGCGCCGGTCTCAAGAGTTTCGAGCGACGCTGAGGCTTCAGCGCAGCAGGTGCCCCGAACGGTCGCGCTTGGTCGCGAGGTAGCGGGCGTTGTGCGGGTTGTCGGGCAGCTGGTGCGGCACCCGCTCGCTCACCGACACCCCGGCCGCTTCCAGCGCCGCGACCTTGGCCGGATTGTTGGTCATCAGCCGGATCGAGCGGACGCCGAGCAGCTCCAGCATCCGCGCCGCCACCGGGAAGTCGCGCGCCTCGTCGGGCAGGCCCAGCCGCTGGTTGGCGTCGATCGTGTCGAACCCCTGGTCCTGCAGCCGGTAGGCGCGCAGCTTGTTGACCAGGCCGATCCCGCGCCCTTCCTGCCGCAGGTAGAGCAGCACCCCCCAGCCGCCGTCGCGTGCGGCGTGCGCCATGGTATGGAGCGCGGCGTCGAGCTGCGGCCCGCAGTCGCACTTGAGGCTGCCCAGAATGTCGCCGGTGAGGCATTCGGAGTGCAGCCGCACCAGCGGCGTCACCTCGCCGCGCTGCTGCCCGATCACCAGCGCGACGTGTTCGCGCAAGTCGTCGGCGCTGCGGAAGGCGACGATCTCGGCGTCCTCGGCCGCGCTGACCGGCAGACGCGCGCGGGTGACGATGCGCAAGGCGGCGCGGTCCTGCCACGCGGCAAGATCGCCGGCGGCGACCGGAACCGGCTCGCCGGCATCCTCGGGATCGACCATGAACGCCGGCAGGATGCCCGCGATCCGCGCCAGCTCCAGCGCCGCGGCGGCTGATCCCGCCCAGTCCAGCGGCTCGGCCAGGAAGGGGCCTTTCATCGGATTGGCCAGATCGAGCGCCGGGTCGGCCACCGGAAGCGCCGAGCGCAGGGTGAAACGCTCGCCGCTCCGGATCAGCACCGGGGCGTGCGGCACGGCCGCCTCGCGCTGGTTGGCGAGCTTGAGCGTCGCCGCGCGTGCGGCGGAGATCAGAACGCAGGGCGCGCTCGCCTGCGGGGCGACGGCGGTCTCCACCGGCAGCAGCACCGGCCCGCCGTCGAACGCCAGCGGCCAGCCGTGGCGCAGCGCGTCGACCGCCTGCGCCACCCGCCGCGCGGGCGAGGGGGCAGAGGCCGCCGGGCCGGTCAGAGCGCGAACTCCGTGATCAGCGGCACGTGGTCGCTCGGGCTCTCCCACTTGCGGGTGTCCTCGACGAAGCGGTGGCCGACCGCCTGCGGGGCCAGCTCGGGGCTGGCCCACATATGGTCGAGCCGCCGGCCCTGGTCCTTCTGGCGCCAGTAGCTGCGGTAGGACCACCACGAATAGTTGCGCTCGGGCGCGGGGATGAAGCGGCGGCCGAGGTCGACCCAGCCGTGGGCGTCGCGGAACCGGGCCAGCGTCTCGACCTCGACCGGGGTATGGCTGACCACCTTGAGCAGCGCCTTGTGGTCGTAGACGTCGCACTCGAGCGGGGCGATGTTGAAGTCGCCGACGATCAGCGTCGGCCGGTCGAGCGCATCGGCCCAGCGGGTCATCCGCTCGAGAAAGTCGAGCTTCTGGCCGAACTTGGGGTTGGCCTCGCGGTCGGGGATGTCACCGCCGGCGGGGATGTAGACGTTCTCCAGCACCAGCCCCCGCCCGGGGCCGAGCAGTTCGACCCCGACATGGCGCGCCTCGCCGTTGTCCTGCCAGTCGTTGCGCGACAGCTCGCGCAGCGGAATGCGGCTGACCGTCGCGACCCCGTGGTAGCCCTTCTGCCCGTGAACCGCCTGGTGGACATAGCCCAGGTCCGCCAGCGCGGCGGCCGGAAACTGGCTCTCCTGGCACTTGATCTCCTGCAGGCACAGCACGTCGGGCCGCTGTTCGCCCAGCATCCGCACGACCTGGTCGATCCGCAGGCGGACCGAGTTGATGTTCCAGGTGGCGATCGAGACAGGCGGGGTCGACATGGCACGCGCGATAGGCAGCAGGTGCGGCTTTGTCGATTCCGAGTTCCCGCAGGATGACGGCGGTTTCGCGGCAGAGCACAGCGAAAACGGCCCGCCACTGGCGAGCCGTCTGCTGGCGCATGGTCGCGCCGGTCAGGGTCGCGAACCGGCCGGGCCGATTCGCCGGTCCGTCAGGTCAGGCGCACAGCACCTTGCGGCCGCGCTTGCGGCGGGCGCGCAGCACCTTGCGGCCGCCCGGGGTCGCCTTGCGCGCGAAGAACCCGTGACGGCGGGCACGCACGAGATTGCTGGGCTGGAAAGTGCGCTTCATGATAACCTCGAAACAGAAACAAAAAGGGCCGCCCGCGAAAGGCGACCGCCTGTATGCGCCGGCCGTTAGGGCAGCAGGGCAGGCAAGTCAAGATAGGCCAGGCGCGGCTCGACGCGTTCGGCAGGTTCGCCCAGCCAGCGCCGCATCTCGGCCGCATCGAGCCATTTGGCCTCGTCGAAGCCGGCCGCATTGGTCATCGCATAGAACGCCCGCGCCTCGGCCGCGGTCATCCCCATGTCGCGGTAGTAGGCGAGGTACCCGGCGTGTTCCGGAGCATCGGCGGCGAAGTCGTGCGCCTCGCGCCCGTCCTCGGCCATCCACGAATGGACCGCGAACTCGGCCCCGTCGTCGATCCGCCGTTGCCGCCCGGCGAGCAGCAGCTCGACCGCCCCCGACCGGACCGAACCGCCGGCAGGGACATGGGTGGCGAGCCCGGCAGCGCGGATCATCCGCCCCAGCCGCAGGTTCGCCAGGTCGTCCTCCGTGCCCGGGCACTCGACCAGCTCCAGCGTCGCGATACCGGGGTGGTCGCGCAGCATCGCGGCGAACTGGGCCGGGCTGCGCGAATCGGTCACGTCGACCAGCGCGGCGCGGCCGGCGTCGATCACCCGGAACGGGCCGTAGCGCGCCACCGCCTGCCGCTCGGCCGCCGGGTGCGGCGGCACGAACCGCACGGCACCCTGCGGCGGCGTGGCCAGGCGCCAGGTGGCGTGGATCTGGTGCGTGAGCCCCTCGGGCCGCGCCATGCCATCCTGCGCCGCCGCCGGGGCGGCGAGCAAGGCGAGGCCGGCAGCAAGAAGGGCTGGCAGGGCAGGCAGGCAGCGCATTCCGCCTGCTTGCGCGCGCTCCGCTTGCCGGATCGCCAACCGATATCCTTGCCACGAGGTTGACCGCGATTCCCGGCTTTGCGATGACGGCACCCGATCGCGCAGGTCTGCCGGGCTTTCCCGCCGGCGGGCAGGGGGGCATTCGGCGTGGTCGCACTGGTCAGGACGGTCGCCTATCTCGGGCTGGAGGCGCGCGCGGTCGAGGTGCAGTGCTCGATCGCCCCGGGCGTGCCGCAGTTCAACATCGTCGGGCTGGCCAACAAGGCGGTCGGCGAGAGCAAGGAGCGGGTCCGCGCGGCGCTGTCGGCGATGGGCCTGGCGCTGCCGCCCAAGCGGATCACGATCAACCTCTCCCCCGCCGACCTGCCCAAGGAAGGCAGCCACTACGACCTGCCCGTGGCGCTCGCGCTGCTTGCCGCGATGGGCGTGACCGATGCCGAGCAGCTGGGCGATTTCGTCGCCGTGGGCGAACTGGCGCTCGATGGCCGCGTCGTGCCCTCGCCCGGAGTGCTGCTCGCCGCGCTCCACGCCAGCGGCGAGGAAGCGGGGCTGATCTGCCCCGCCGCGCAGGGCAGCGAAGCGCGCTGGGCGAGCGACATTCCGGTGCTCGCCGCGCCCGACCTGCTCGCCCTGCTCAACCACCTGAAAGGCACTATGCGCTTGCCCGAGCCGCAGCCGGGCGAGATCGAGGAGCGCGCGCCGGGGCCGGACCTCAAGCAGGTCAAGGGCCAGGAAGTGGCCAAGCGCGCGCTCGAGATCGCTGCGGCCGGCGGGCACAACCTGCTGATGGTCGGGCCGCCTGGTGCGGGCAAGAGCCTGCTCGCCGCGTGCCTGCCCGGGGTGCTGCCGCCGCTGACTTCGGCCGAGGCGCTGGAAGTGTCGATGGTCCAGTCGGTTGCGGGCCTGCTCGAAGGCGGGCGGATCAGCCGCACCCGCCCGTTCCGCGCGCCGCACCATTCGGCCAGCATGGCCGCGCTCACCGGCGGCGGCCTCAGGGTCAAGCCGGGCGAGGTCAGCCTCGCGCATCTGGGGGTGCTGTTCCTCGACGAGCTGCCCGAGTTCCAGCGCGCGGTGCTCGACAGCCTGCGCCAGCCGCTCGAGACCGGGCAGGTCGACGTTGCGCGCGCCAATGCCCACGTCACGTTCCCCGCGCGGGTGCAGCTGGTCGCGGCGATGAACCCGTGCCGCTGCGGGCATCTGGGCGATCCGGCGCTGGCGTGCAGCCGCGCGCCGCGCTGCGCGGCCGACTACCAGACCCGCGTCTCCGGCCCGCTGCTCGACCGCATCGACCTGCACGTCGAGGTCGATCCGGTCAGCGCGGCCGACCTTGCCCTGCCGCCGCCTGCGGAAGGGAGCGCCGAGGTCGCGGCGCGCG